>Ga0208506_1000358_pt1 | contig 15333 bp, 13 predicted proteins | sample CryBogCBH29Jul08_FD_184616 | JGI IMG/M metagenome (GOLD analysis project Ga0208506, IMG submission 184616) | Freshwater microbial communities from Crystal Bog, Wisconsin, USA - CBH29Jul08 (SPAdes) | ecosystem: Environmental > Aquatic > Freshwater > Lake | place: Crystal Bog, Wisconsin, USA... | reverse complement strand
TCCGTAGATCTTAAGAAGTCCGAGATATTGATTGATATCCAATTCGGCAGAGACGGTATTGAGAATCAGGTCGAATGATTCTGCATGTGCGGCAAAAACTTCAGGAACTTTTGTCACCACAAAATGCTTTGCACCCATCCGCTTTGCATCTTCCTCTTTACCAGCCGAGTGAGAAAAGACTGTTACTTCTGCGCCCATCGCCGCAGCGAACTTAACTCCCATATGGCCCAATCCGCCCAACCCAATTACTCCTACTTTTTGGCCTGGTCCAGCTTTCCAATGGCGAAGAGGGGAGTACAAGGTGATTCCAGCACAGAGCAGAGGGGCGACCCCGCTGAGATCGAGGGATGATGGAATTTTCAAGGCATAGTCTTGGTCGATCACGAATTTGTTGGAATATCCGCCCATGGCAACTGTGGTTCCGTCGCGCTCATATCCGTTGTAGGTGCCGGTCATGCCTTTTTCGCAGTATTGCTGCTGTCCTGCAAGGCAGTTATCGCAGGTACGGCATGAGTCGATGAAGACTCCAACACCGACACGATCGCCAATTGCATGCTTGGTGACCTCGCTACCGACAGCTGTTACAACGCCGACAATCTCATGGCCGGGGACCATGGGGAATATGGCAGAACCCCACTCTTCGCGGGCCTGGTGAATATCGGAGTGGCAGATTCCTGCATATTTGATATCAAAAGCGATATCAGTTGGGCGAAGATCCCGTCTAGCAAAGGTAAAGGGGACCAAAGGGCCGTTTGCTTCTAGTACTGCGTATCCACGAGTTTCCATGGTGGGAAAATACCTTACTTGTGTCCGAGAGGGGACTTGAACCCCTAAGCCCTTGCGGGCACTAACACCTCAAGCTAGCGCGTCTGCCAATTCCGCCACCCGGACAGGTGCAGCCGTAGAACGTCCTACGGGCTGAGTGAGTAAGGATACCAATACAAATGGCCTGGTAAAGCCAGGGGTAAGTGAAATAGCCCCAGGGCCTACGGCAGAATAGCGGGATGGAAACCAACGACCTCTTAACCCTTGAAGAAGATTGCATCCAACTGCTCCAGGAACTTATCCGTATCCCCAGCGTGAACCACGGTGAGGGAAAGGGCGATGAGGAAGAAGTGGCAAAGTTTGTTGTCGCAAAATTGGCCGAAGTTGGAATTGCCTCCGAATTAATTGAGACGGGTCCAAAACGCTTTAACGTCGTTGCCAGAATCCCAGGAGCCGATACCACACGTCCAGGATTAGTCGTTCACGGCCATCTTGATGTTGTCCCTGCAAATGCTGCGGATTGGAGCTTTGATCCTTTCGCGGGAGATATTAAGGATGGGTATGTTCGAGGTCGTGGAGCGGTAGATATGAAAGATGGGGATGCCATGTTCCTCTCCATTGTTCGCTCATGGGCTCGTACCGGGTATGTCCCACCTCGCAATATTCTCTTGGTCTTCTTTGCAGATGAAGAGGCGGGAAGCACTTTTGGTTCACGATGGATGGTCGCTAACCGTCCTGATATTTTCGAAGGCTATTCAGAAGCAATCTCAGAAGTTGGCGGCTTCTCTGTAACTATCACCGGAGGCCATCGTCTCTACTTCATTGAAACTGCCGAAAAGGGAATTCAATGGATGGAGATCACTACCCATGGCAGCGCGGGTCACGGTTCATTCATCAATACAGATAACGCGGTTACAAAACTTTCGAAGGTTATCTCGCGCATCGGTTCGCACGTTTGGCCGCAACGCGAAACAGCTACTGGCGCAAAGTTCTGGGGAAAGATCGCAGAACTAACCGGTGAAAAATATGATCCCGCCCGAGCCACGGATTTACTCAAACATATCGGTGGTGCCGCACGAATGATGGGCGCGACTACTCAAAATACCGCCAATCCCACGATTCTGGATGCAGGTTACAAAGCGAACGTTATCCCTGGATCTGCAACCGCAGTGGTTGATGGTCGCTTCTTGCCTGGATTTGAACACGAATTGGAAGAGACGATGCGTGCTCTTGTTGGCGATGATGCAGAAATTTCAGTTCAAGTTCGAGATAAGGCGCTTGAGGTAGATTTCTCAGGTCCACTCGTAGAAGCAATGAGCGCAGCTATCCTCTCTCAAGATCCAGATGGAGTTCCCGTTCCTTACCTCATGAGTGGTGGAACGGATAACAAAGCACTGAGCGATCTAGGAATCATTGGATATGGGTTTAGCCCACTTCTACTTCCTGCAGATCTAGATTTCTTTGCACTCTTCCACGGGGTTGATGAGCGGGTTCCCGTTGAGGGAGTTAAATTCGGCGTCAGGGCGCTCGTTCACTTCTTCGAAAACTGTTAAGGGATTTACTGAGACGAGATGTCGTCTAATGCGTGGCGAACTTGAGGCGGAATTTCAATTTCTTCTACCGATAGAGCGCCACGAAGTTGCGCCCCGGTTCTCGCTCCAACGATGGCGCTAGCAACCCCGCGCTGATCGCGTACCCATCCGAGGGCTACTTCCGTGGGGGAGTAACCAAGTCCTTCGGCGGCAACACAGACCGCATCCACAATCGCTCTGGCGCGATTATCCAGATACGGTGCGATAAATCCCGAGAAGTGTGGACTTGCTCCTCGTGAATCTGAAGGGGTGCCTACGCGATATTTTCCGGTAAGAACTCCACGACCGAGCGGTGACCACGCCAAGAATCCAACGCCGACATTTGAAGCGGCGGGGAGAACATCGTTTTCGACCGAACGATTTAAGAGTGAGTATTCAGATTGAATAGAACTCAATGGAATCTTTCCAAAGAGTGGGTTTTGCATGGTTGCAGCACGCGCAAGTTGCCACGCTGCAAAATTAGAAACTCCGATATATCGGACGCGACCGCTAGCAACTGCAAAATCCAAGGCGGAGAGGGTCTCTTCAAGAGGGATGGCGTTATCCCATTGGTGAATCTGCCAAAGATCTATGTGTTCTACCCCAAGGCGTTCAAGGGAAGCATCGAGATCTTTTAAGAGGGAAGCTCTGGAATTGTTGATGACCCGCTCGCCTTGATTAAATGAAATGCCTGCTTTCGTGGCTATAGTGATTTCATCTCTGGCGACCAAGGTGCCGAGGAATCCGCCGATGACGCGTTCTGAATCCCCATCGCCGTAGACCGCAGCGGTGTCAATAAAACTTCCTCCGGCATCGAGATAGATGCGAAGCTGATTGGCCGCTTCGTGTTCATCGGTATCTCTACCCCAGGTCATGGTGCCCAAACCGATCCGAGAAACTTTAAGACCGGTGTTGCCCAGGGTGCGTAATTCCATGAGGCGACCCTAGCAACCTCGCAGGTCAATTCTCGGTAACCTACGGACATGGCAAAAGAGAGCGTGTGTGAGGTTGTCCTCGTCCGTCACGCCCATTCGACCGCCAATCTCAAGGGAGTTCTCGCCGGAAGAGACAATCGGGTGACTCTCTCACCTCGCGGAAAGCATGAATCGGTTGACCTGGCAAAGGCACTTGAGAAATTCGAATTTGATGGTCTCTATTCATCCCCTCTTCGTAGATGTAAAGAAACTCTGGTTCCATACCTCCAGGGGAAGTCTCAGCAGTTGCACCTGGTGGATGGACTCCTCGAGATGGAATACGGGTTATGGTCCGGGAAAGCTCTGGCTACCTTGGCTCGAAATCCCATGTGGAAGACGATCCAGAGTCGTCCTAGCACCGTACGTTTTCCAGAGGGTGAAAGTTTTGCCGAGATGAGCCTTCGTGCAAACCAAGCGGTCCTCGAACTTGCAAAGATTCATAAACGAATTCTGATCATGTCCCATGGTGATGTCATCAAATCCATCGTGGCATTTCATCTTGGCCTGCCACTGGATCAGTTTCAACGAATTTCGGTTGATCCTGCATCAATTACCAGAATCATGATTCCTCAATCGCAAGTTATTCAGGTCAACTCCACCGCCCACCTCACCTATCAATCTGAAAAGAAGAAGAGTGCTCGAGATAGGTTCAATCTCGGAGGCGGTTCAGGAAAGTTATGAGTCGGTACATCTACAAACACGAGAACGTCACACGTGCCGTTATTGGCACGGTGGGGGTACCCGGAGAGCGTCAATTCTTTCTCCAGGTCACTTCCGCCATTGGTACAACCTGCGTCGCTATTGAAAAGTCCCAAGCTATGGCACTATCTGAACGAATCAGATTGATGATTCGAGAGTTGCGGCGCAACCAACTGGCTAGTTTTGACGAATTAAATATTGTGGGGGAGCGTGATGATGCTTCCTTGGAATTTCCAATCACCGAAGATTTTAGAGTTGGAGTAATTGGAATTAGTTGGGACCAAGAGTCTCAAAGGATTTTGATAGAAGCTCAAGCTATTGGTGATGAAACCCTTACTGAGCTATTGAGCGAGGATGAAGCAATTTTGATTGAAGATGCTCCAGATCTTCTCTCGCTTTCATTGCGCATCTATCAAGCGCGATCCTTTTGCGACCGAACCGATGCAGTTGTGGCCGCAGGACGCCAACCTTGCCCATTTTGTGGTCTGCCTGTAGATCCCGAAGGGCACCTCTGTCCGCGAGCAAATGGTTACCGTCGTTGAGTTCTGCGCAAGAGGTAATTCTTTCGGGCGATCTTCATGTGGAGGGTCGATTTGTAGATGCATCCAATGCCACGCTCTTTGCCAAATGCACCTTGGATGAGCAGGAAGTATCTGTAATCTATAAACCGATAGCCGGTGAAAGACCACTGTGGGATTTTCCAGATGGTCATCTTGCACATCGAGAACGTGCGGCGTATTTACTCTCGGAAGAGCTCGCACTTGGTTTAGTGCCTTTCACAATTCTGCGCGAGGGACCTTTTGGTCCTGGGATGGTGCAACAGTGGATAGAGATTGATGAAGAACTTGACGTAGTAGAACTTGCTCAGAGTGATCACCCGAAAATCAGGCAGATGGTTCTCTTCGACGCAATTATCAACAACACCGATCGGAAGTACGGGCATATTCTCCCTACCCCCTCTGGGGAGATTTATGGATGTGATCATGGCGTCACTTTTCATGAGGATCCCAAGCTTCGCACGGTACTTTGGCAGTACGCAGGAGATTCATTCACCGTGGCGGAACTCGAAATTCTCACTATCGCTGCGGAAAAGTCTGAAGCTTTGCTTCGAGATCTCATTACGGAAAATGAGATTGTGGCTCTACAAACTCGAACCTCCGGTTTACTGGCTAGCGGTATTTTTCCCTTTCCGAGCCAGGATTGGCCATCCGTCCCGTGGCCACCTTTTTAGATAGCCTTGGAGCCTCATGAACATTCTGCAAAGCCCTTGGCCAAATCCAGCCCTTCCACCACTACATGGTTCGGCTCCAGAACTCACCTTAAGAAGCACTAGCGGAACTTTCTCCATCGCACCGGGTTCTGATGTACGGATGTATGTCTGCGGAATCACCCCATATGACGCCACGCATTTAGGTCATGCAGCCACATACCTAACATTTGATCTCATTAATCGCTATTCACGTCTAATCAACTCCTCTGTTCATTTTGTCGAGAACATCACGGATATCGATGAACCGCTTTTAGAACGAGCGGCGCGTGATGGGACAGATTGGATCTCGTTAGCGCAGAAAGAGACAGATCTATTTGCCCGCGACATGGAAGCTCTACGGATCTTTTCACCAGATTGGTTTGTGCCTGCAACTAAGACGATGGATTTAGTTGATGCTGCGATCACGAAGATGCGCGAACGCGGCTACGTATATGTAGTAGATCAAGATTTGTATTTTAGAACCTCGAAGTTCTTGAGCGAACTTCCTGTTTCAGAAGAAGAGGCGATTGCGATTTTCCGTGAACGCGGAGGAGACCCAGACCGAAGTGGTAAGGAACATCCGCTTGACTCGGTTCTCTGGATCGCAAATAGAAATGATGAACCAGGGTGGGATTCCTCTCACGGCTTTGGACGTCCAGGTTGGCATATTGAGTGCGCTGTAATCAGCCTGAGATATCTATTGGGAGAAGATTATTTGGATGGCGATTCGGGTCGAGATTCACTTATCGATCTCCAAGGTGGCGGAAGTGATCTTATTTTCCCTCATCACTTTATGTCCGCTATTCAAGTAAAAGCAATTACTGGTCAACAATTTGCTCGTGGTTATGTTCATACCGGGATGGTTGGTCTCGATGGCGAGAAGATGAGTAAATCGAAGGGCAACCTGGTCTTCGTCTCAAAACTGCTGGCTTCCGGGGTCGATCCCGTGATCATACGGTTGGCCCTACTTTCATCTCACTATGCAGATGATCGAATGTGGAGTGATGGAGTTCTCGTCGAAGCTTCGAGATTTGCACTCGATATCCGTTCCGCATTAGCGCGCAACGAAGTCGCACCTACCGATGCTCTTCTCAAGGGGATAGTGCAAGCCATTAGCAACAACCTAGATACCCCTCAGGCACTTGAATTGGTACGGGAGTGGGTTGAGGCAACAAATCGCGGTGAAGTTGGCGGGTCTACGGGTGAGATCGCCCGGGTTCTCGACAGCGTCTTGGGTCTAGCCTTCTAGGCTAAACTCGCTGCCTTATGAAGAATGAATCCTTACTACGTCGCGCCCTGGCTCTTCGAACGATCGTGGCCGATGGAGCGATGGGAACCATGCTTCAAGCCGCAAACCCATCTTTAGAAGATTTTCAAGGTCTAGAGGGTTGCAATGAGATTCTCAATATCTCGCGCCCCGATATCGTTAAATCAGTTCACCGCGAATACCTTGATGTCGGTGTAGATGCCATCGAAACAAATACCTTTGGAACGAACTTCGCGAACCTGGCGGAATATGGGATTGAAGATCGAATCTATGAATTAGCTCTAGCTGGGGCAAAACTTGCACGTGAAGTAGCTGATGAATATTCCACGCCCGAGAAGCCTCGTTTCGTTTTAGGTTCTCTAGGGCCTGGAACCAAACTTCCGACTCTGGGGCACACAACATATGCACTTCTCAAGACTGCATATGCGACAGCATCTAAAGGTCTAATTGATGGGGGATCCGATGCCCTGCTCATCGAGACCACCCAGGATCTTTTGCAAGCCAAGGCCGCAGTTAATGGTGCACGCAGCGCCATCGCGGATGCCGATCGAGACATAGTTTTAATTGCACAAGTAACCGTTGAGACGACCGGAACCATGCTTTTAGGTTCTGAAATTGGCGCGGCCCTCAACGCCCTCGAACCGCTCGGTATCGATGTCATCGGATTAAATTGTGCAACAGGACCTGCAGAGATGAGTGAGCATCTACGTGCCTTATCCCAAGGAAGTAGCGCGAAAATTTCTGTTATGCCAAATGCAGGTTTACCAGTTCTTGGGGCTAACGGCGCTCACTATCCTCTTACCGGACCAGAACTAGCTAAGTATCTCTTAGATTTCAGAAAGAACTACGGAGTATCCATCGTTGGCGGATGTTGCGGAACAACACCTGCCCATCTCAAGGAAGTTGTTGACCTACTCTCTGGCTCCGAACCGATTCTGCGCACTCCCACTCTGGAGCGCGGTGCAAGTTCTCTCTATCAATTTGTTCCCTTCCGCCAGGATCTCTCTTATCTCTCTATCGGCGAGCGTACAAATGCCAATGGTTCTAAAGCTTTTCGCGAGGCGCTATTAAATGAAGATTGGCAAACCTGTGTAGAAATCGCTCGTGATCAAATCCGCGATGGCGCTCATATGCTCGATCTCTCTGTGGATTACGTTGGTCGCGATGGCGTTAAAGATATGCAGGAGTTGGCATCACGTTTAGCGACAGCATCAACGCTGCCGATCGTTCTTGACTCAACAGAACCTGCAGTCTTGCAAGCAGGTCTTGAATTGCTCGGTGGACGAAGTGTTATCAATTCCGTCAATTATGAAGATGGAGATGGCCCGACTTCGCGCTTTGCAAAAATCATGCCTCTCGTTCAAGAGCACGGAGCCGCGGTCATCGCACTCACGATTGACGAAGAAGGTCAGGCCCGTACATCGGAATGGAAATTAAAGGTTGCAACGCGCCTAGTCGAAGATCTCACTAAAAATTGGGGAATCAATGTGGGCGATATCCTCATCGATTGCCTTACATTCCCCATCGCAACCGGTCAAGAAGAGACCCGAAAAGATGGCGAAGAAACAATCAAGGCTATCGCGGCTCTTAAAGAACTCTATCCGGATGTTCAAACAACCCTCGGCGTCAGCAACGTATCATTTGGATTAAATCCAGCTGCCCGGATAATCCTGAACTCCGTATTTCTCGCGGAAGCGGTAAAGGCGGGGTTGGACTCAGCGATCGTTCATCCTTCAAAGATCACCCCGATTGCTCGCATTGAACCCGAGGTTCTCAAGGTAGCACTCGATCTCATCTACGATCGCAGAGAATTTGACTCTGAAGGAACGTGTACCTACGACCCGCTCACCAAGTTTCTTGAGCTTTTTGATGGTGTGGAAGCGAAATCAACCAAGATTTCGCGAGCCGCAGAGTTAGCAGCCTTGCCATTAACCGAACGTTTAGAGCGACGCATTGTCGATGGCGAGAAAGTTGGTCTTGAAGCAGACCTCATGGAGGCGCTGGACTCCGGTTTGAAAGCACTTGCGGTCATTAACGATCACCTGCTTGCTGGAATGAAAGTGGTGGGCGAACTCTTTGGTAAAGGTGAGATGCAACTACCTTTCGTATTACAGAGCGCCGAGGTTATGAAATCAGCTGTTGCGATCCTAGAACCGCATATGGAGAAGAGCGATGATGAAGGTCGTGGAAAGATTCTTCTCGCCACTGTTAAGGGCGATGTTCACGATATTGGTAAGAATTTAGTAGATATCATCCTTTCAAATAATGGTTACACCACCGTTAACATCGGAATTAAACAGACGATCAATCAGATTATTGATGCTGCAACTGAAAATGAAGTTGATGTTATTGGCATGAGCGGATTACTTGTTAAGTCAACCGTAATCATGAAGGAGAATTTGCAAGAGATTGATTCGCGTGGGCTAACAGAGAAGTGGCCGATCATTCTCGGGGGAGCGGCACTGACACGTTCTTATGTTGAAGAAGATCTAACCAATATCTTTGGCGGAACCGTTAGATATGCGAAAGATGCCTTTGAAGGTCTTAAGTTGATGGATGCCATGATCGGCGTTAAGCGCGGCACCCCAGGGGCCGAACTACCAGCTCTGCGCGAGAGACGTACTCCACGTACGCGGATGGAAGCTCCTTTAGAGATTGATACGCGGCGCTCGGATGTGGCGACAGATAATTTGGTTCCTCAGCCACCTTTCTGGGGTTCCAGAATCGTTAAGGGAATCGCGCTTTCCGACTACCTACCCATGCTCGATGAGCGAGCCCTTTTCATGGGGCAATGGGGCCTTAAGGGTGCCCGTGGTGAGTACGAGAAGATGGTGGAGATCGAAGGCCGACCACAATTGCGTGCACTCCTCAACGAAGCGCAATCGCAAGGATGGCTCAACGCCTCTGTCGTCTACGGCTACTTCCCTTGCTATAGCGAAGATAATGATTTAGTGATCTTGCATCACGAAGGCGAGAAGGCCGGTCAGGAGAGGGTGCGCTTTACTTTCCCTCGCCAACGACGCGATCGCAGATTGTGCTTGAGCGATTTCTTCCGCTCAAAGGAGAGTGGTGTTATAGATACCGTGGCCTTCCATGTTGTGACTATGGGTCAGTCGGTAAGTGAAGCTACCGCCGAGCTCTTTGCCGCAAACCGTTACCGGGAATACCTAGAACTTCACGGCCTTTCAGTGCAACTTACCGAGGCACTCGCCGAACATTGGCATGCACGCATACGCGCCGAGCTCTCCGTCAACTCCGAAGATTCCAACGAGATTGCCGAGATTCTTGACCAGGGTTACCGCGGTTCCCGCTATTCATTTGGCTATCCAGCATGCCCCGATATCGAACAACAAGTTCAGCTCTGTGAATTACTTGAACCAGAACGAATAGGGGTTGTTTTGTCCGAGGAGTTCCAATTGCACCCAGAGCAATCGACTAGCGCGATTATCGTTCACCATCCCGAAGCCAAGTACTTCAACGCAGTATGAGAACTGGGGAACTAGCAGCCGTCCTTTTCGATATGGATGGAACGCTCATTAATTCCGAACCTTATTGGCTCATCGCCGAGCGTGAATTAATGCTGCGCTATGGCCATGTCTGGACAGATGAAGATCAGGCGTACTGCATTGGCGGACCGCTACCAAAGGTCGGCGCATATATGTCGAACCTGGCGGGTGGAGCTGAAGATGCTCAATTTTTCGAAGAGGAGCTCATTCGACTCGTTGGAGCGCAATTCTTGCAAGGTTTGGAATTCATGCCAGGAGCGAGAGAGTTGGTTGAAAACTTAGCCTCACATAATGTGCCCATGGCTTTGGTTTCGGCCAGCCCGCGGCTTCTCGTCGATGCAGCGCTTGAACTTCTTCCGCGGGGAACTTTCACGACGAGTGTTTCTAGCCAAGATGTAAAAGTCAGCAAGCCTGATCCAGAGAGCTATTTATTGGCCGCAGCTCGATTAGGTATAGATATAACAAAGAGCCTAGTTCTCGAAGATTCCAAGACAGGAATCACTTCCGGATTAGCGAGTGGTGCGGTTGTGATTGGCATTCCCCACATCATCACCTATCCACCTTCACCACGTTTGCACATCAGACGCGACCTCGTTGGGTTGGGTTTGCAGGATCTAGAGCAGATTTATGCGCACGAGAGCCAAGAGGATGATCATGAAGCCAGAATTTAACTACGGAGATCGGGTGCAGTTAACCGATGCTAAGGGCAAACTCCACACCATTACCTTGAAAGAGGGAGGGGAGTGGCACACTCATAAAGGTTGGTTGATTCACGATCACATTGTCGGCATGCCTCAGGGTTCCGTTGTTGAAACAACCGCCGGCCTTAAATTTCTAGCTTTCAAACCTTTATATGGAGATTACGTTCTATCCATGCCTCGCGGTGCCACGATTGTCTATCCAAAAGATGCCGCGCTGATTGTTGGATTCGCAGACATCGCTCCAGGAGTCAGGGTCCTTGAGGCAGGTGTTGGTTCTGGTGCTTTGACGATTGCTCTTCTACGAGCTGTTGGCCCAACTGGTGCCGTTGATTCTTTCGAGCGTCGTGCCGAGTTCGCAGAGATTGCTACGAGAAATGTGACCGAGTATTTCAATGGTCTACCAAGCAACTGGAGTCTGACTCTTGGTTCAGTTCAAGATAAAGATACAGATGTGAAATATGACCGCATCGTTCTCGACATGCTTGCACCGTGGGAATGCGTTCAACTGGCGGACGATGTTCTTCACCCTGGTGGCGTCTTGCTGGCCTACGTCGCCACCACAACGCAACTTTCGGCGATGGCCGAAGCGATTAAAGAGAGTGGAAGATTTACCGAGCCAGAAAGTAGTGAGTCACTCATTCGTCAGTGGCATCATGAAGGCTTGGCTGTTCGCCCAGTTCATCGCATGATTGGACACACAGGGTTCCTCATACAAGCACGGCGCCTGGCCCCGGGTGTTGTTGCCCCGTTGCGCAGACGCCGTCCTTCAAAGGGTTCTTACGGTTTACCCGAAGAAGAAACCATTATTTAACTGCTAGAAGATCCACTACGAATATGAGTGTTTCGTTTGGTGGAATGTTTCCAGCGCCTTGTGCGCCATAGGCCAAAGCTGGCGGGATGATAAAGAGGCGACGTCCGCCGACCTTCATTCCAGGAATTCCTTGCTGCCAACCCGGGATCAAATTGGTAAGTAGAGAAGTAAACGGCTGAGAAGTCCACGAAGTTTGATAAACCGTTCCTGTCTTAAAGGATGCAACGACATATTGCGCTGTAACAGTCGATGAACTTACTGCCGCCTTGCCAGTTCCAACTGTTATGTCCTTGCTAATCAATGTTGTTGGAGCGGCACCAGATGCCTTACCAATCACAGGTGCAACCTTTGTATCAGTGGAAACGGAAGGCAGGACAGTTGGGCCAGCCGGAGCGGTAACCGCAATGAGATCGACGACGAATATCAAAGTCTCATTTGGTCCAATAGGACCTTGACCCGTAGCGCCGTATGCGAGAGCGGGAGGGATAACTAGCAAGCGACGTCCGCCGACCTTCATTCCAGGTATACCTTTTTGCCAGCCGAGGATGACGTTAGACAGTGGAAATGTTGGCGCGCTCGTAGAACCCCATGAAGATTCAACAACCTTGCCGGTCTTCCATGACATCAAGACGTATTGTGCTGTGACGGTCGAGCTGCTTACTGCGCTCTTGCCTTTTCCAACCGTAATGTCCTTACTGACCAAGGTTGTTGGAGTTGTGCCACTTGGTTTGCCGATGACCGGAGTTACTTTTGTATCGGTGGAAACGGTAGGCAGTACAGTCGATCCCATTTTGACCTTTCCAGAGTAGTCAGTGGCGGCTTGCGAACTTTGAGAGATGGATGGGATCAGCAAAGTAAGTGACATTGTGGCTGCGAGAGAGACTCTCATTCCCATAGATTTCCGAAAATTCATTAATTCTCTCCCTTTAAATCTCAAATAAATCAGGTGGCGATACTAGCAAACGCCTAGAGTTGGACCATGTCAGATCAGAAGACCGAACGCCTTATTAATCTGACGATGGCCTTACTCGCGACTAAGAGATATCTCAGCAAGGGCGAGATCTTCTCTCAGGTTGCTGGATACACGGGTTCCGCCGAGACCAAAGAGCGGATGTTCGAGCGAGATAAAGATGATCTTCGCGCCTTGGGTATCGAGATTCAGGTGGGGTCACACGACCCCCTATTCGATGATGAATTGGGTTATCGAATTCTCGAGAGTGACTATGAATTTAATCTTGGGGATCTAACACCCGTTGAACTCTCGTATCTCTCCCTTGCAGCCAAGTTGTGGCGAAACCAGTTGTTCGCTTCAAGTGGCGCCTTAGCCCTGGTAAAGATTGATGCTCATAGTGGTTCGGCGCTCCGAGAAGAATTTGGAACATCTCTTCTCTCGCTGGAAAATGAGACACCATTATTTGCTCCCTTGTGGGAGGCCATTACATCTAAGAAATTGATCTCATTTACCTATAGAAGTAAGACTGAGGCAAAACGAAGTATCGCCCCTTACGGCCTGACTATGTGGCGAGGCGCGTGGTACCTAGCGGGGGAGGATCTCGAGAAGAAAGAGGTTCGAGTCTTCAAAGTTGCTCGCATTACCTCAGACATCTCATTTGAGGGCAAGAGTGATTCTTTCGTGCTCCCGGAAGGATTTAATATTCAAGATCACCTCATCATGGTGAGAGATGAACCCAACGTTGAATTTACAGCACGTGTGCGCGTTGGAAAGTGTCAGAGTTTGCGTCGCCAGAGCACTGCGGAGAATATTGACGGAGAATGGGATCGCATCACATTCACACTTGGAAGTGATTGGCGCGAGAAAATACTTTGGTTTGGTCCAGACATTGTGCTCGAATCACCAAAAGATAAGGTAGAGGAAATTAAATCTCTGCTACGGAGCAAGTTATGAAAGAGACCGCTCTAGATCGCGTTGAACGCGCTCTCAATCTAATCCCTTTCATATCCAGTAATCCCGGTTTATCCATTACTCAGATCGCTGAGAGATTTGGAAGCACACCAACCCAAATATCGAAGGACTTAACCCTGCTTCACATGTGTGGATTACCGGGGTACACACATCTGGAACTTCTAGATATTGATTATGAAGATCCTGAATTCATTCAAGTAACTGATGCTCAGGTGCTAGACCAACCTCGTTCACTTACCCAATTAGAGAGTCTCACCCTGGTCCTTGGCCTACAACTCCTCGCCGAACTTGCCAAGGATCCGCAGGAGCGAGAATCCATTATTGCGTTGCAAAGTAGATTGAGCTCCATGATTGGTGATGAGGTAAAGAATTCAATCACCATCACCGATGGTCTACTCGAAACTCCAATTGTTAAAGAGATACAGGTAGCGATTTCACAGAGTCGAGTTATTACTTTTACCTACGACTCCGCATCTAGCGACACCATCAATTCGCGCAGAGTTTTCCCGTTAGAAATTCTCTTTAAAGATGGAATTGGCTATTTGCAAGCTGCCAACCCTGAAACTCTTGAAATACGCACCTTCAGAGTTGATCGAATTATCGAGATGACTGTGGGGGAGGTGGATGCAGAGATCCATTCGCGCCTTAGTACTCCAACACATTCAGAGATCGAGATAGAAATTGAGATGGGGGAGGATGGCCTCTTCTTCCTTGAAAAACATAACGAAATTGTTACCTCCTACCAAGAAGTCGCCGGCAATTTCCACATCACTCTGGCTGTGAGTTCCCCTGACTGGATAAAGCGGGTTATAGCCTCTTGGCCAAGCAGAATTAAAGTTGTAAAACCGCTAGATTTAGCCGAAGTCATAGAAGAAATCGCGCGCCAGACACTCGACAACTACTCCTAGGGGTATTTCGAAGTAAGATAGCGCCACCTCGAGATTGGAAGATAAATGGGAGACCTCAAGCCCTGGCACATCGTTATCGTCGTACTTGTCTTTGTCGTTCTCTTTGGAGCAAAGCGACTACCTGATTCCGCGAAGTCGGTTGCTAAGTCACTTCGTATTTTCAAAGACGAGTTGAAGACCACAGATGAGAAGAAGACCGAAGACGGTTCTTCTTCCGCCTCTTCCAACTAGGAAGTAATCGGTGGCCACTGAAGATAGTGGTCGGATGTCGTTACTGGAGCACTTTAGAGAGCTTCGTAAACGCACTGTCCGTTCTGCCCTATCAATCGCCGTTTTCGGAACTGTAGGCTGGATTTTCTACTCCAGTATCGTCCGAATTCTTACCAGACCTGTCTGCAATCTCTCTCGAGCTGCCTCGACTCCGCATCATTGTGGAGTGCTTTACATCGATGGTGTTCTAGGGCCTCTTAATCTGCAGATTTCGGTAGCGATTGTTTCCGGCGTGATTTTGGCTTCTCCTATCTGGCTCTATCAATTGTGGGCCTTCATCGCTCCGGCGCTGCACAAACGTGAGAAGAAATATTCGATCCTCTTTATCGCTACAGCTACACCTTTCTTCGTAGCTGGTGCTGCTCTTGCTTATTGGATCCTGCCACTCGCGATTAAGGTCCTCCTTGGATTTACGCCAACCACGCTTACTAACCTCATTAAATTCAGTGATTACCTCACCTTTGTGCTACACCTCATTCTGGTCTTTGGATTAGCCTTCGAACTACCCGTATTCCTCGTCGCACTTAATTTCGCTGGGGTTCTCTCTGGTAAATCAATCCTAAAACCTTGGCGCATCGCGGTCTTCGGAATCACCCTCTTTTCAGCTACCTTCGTACCAACCAGTGATCCATTCACCATGGGGATACTTGCTCTACCGCTCGTAGGATTTTATTTCGCGGCAGGCGGT
>Ga0208506_1000352_pt1 | contig 15604 bp, 13 predicted proteins | sample CryBogCBH29Jul08_FD_184616 | JGI IMG/M metagenome (GOLD analysis project Ga0208506, IMG submission 184616) | Freshwater microbial communities from Crystal Bog, Wisconsin, USA - CBH29Jul08 (SPAdes) | ecosystem: Environmental > Aquatic > Freshwater > Lake | place: Crystal Bog, Wisconsin, USA... | reverse complement strand
GTATATATCGTTTTTATTTCTTGAACTTGTTGCAATGATAGTATATGATGCGGAAAGGCTGAAAATTTGTTAAGGCGGGTTTTCCCCGCCTTTTTTAATGGTATTTATGACATTGGAAGATAAGGTTGAGTGTGCGATTTCTGGTGCATTAGAGAATTTAGGTTATGAGATTGTTCGAATAAAGTACATAAACTCGAGTGATCCGATCTTGCAAATAATGATAGATAAAGCTGAGGGCAGCATAAACATTAATGATTGTAGCAAGGTTAGCCGTGTGATTTCTGCGATAATGGATGCTGAAGATGTGATTGCTGACAATTATAATCTTGAGATCTCTTCTCCAGGTATAAATCGACCGCTTGTTAAGCAAGCTGATTTTATTAAGTTTAAGGACAGCGAGGCGCAATTAAAGCTGAAAAATGATTATGATGGATTTAGAAAAATCAGAGGCAAGATAATAGGCGTGGAGAATGGTCAGGTTATTATTGAGATGGTGGACACTAAGAAGATAGAAGTGTGTTTTGATGATATAGATTCGGCGTATTTGGTTTAGATGAACGTATTAAGAGAGGTATGAAATGATTAGTCCTGTAAGTTTTAATAATAATGAATTGATACAAATAGCAGAAACAGTTGCTAGAGAGAAGGGAATAGCCCGTCATCTAGTTATTGAGTCTCTAGAACATGCTATACAGGTTGCTAGTAAAAAGAAATATGGCCATGAAAATATTATTGTGGCAAAAATTGGCCAAAATACTGGTGAAATTAAAATTCATCGTGAATTGACTGTTGTAGAGCAAGTAGAAAATCCTCACACTGAGATATCCTTGCATGATGCGTTGATTAGAAACCAAGATGCAAAGCTTGGAGATGTAATTCATGAAACCTTGCCGCCGCTTGATTTAGCTAGGGTTTTTGCTCAATCTGCAAAACAAGTAATAGTACAAAAAATCAGAGAAGCTGAAAAAGAAAAGCAATATGATGAATTTAAAGATCGTGTTGGAGAGATGATCAATGGCGTTGTAAAACGTGTTGAGTTTGGTAACGTCATAATAGATTTGGGGCGTGGCGAAGCAGTATTGAGGAAAGAAAACTTGATCCCTGGAGAGAATTTTAAGATTAATGACAGGGTTAAGTCTCTTGTTGAAGAAGTCCGTAGAGACAATAAGGGCCCTCAAGTGATTTTATCTAGAGCTCACCCTGATTTTGTTCGTAGGTTATTTGAGCAGGAAGTTCCTGAAATATACGACAGAATTATAGAAATCAAAAACATATCGCGTGAGCCGGGTTCAAAGTCAAAAGTTGCTGTTTCTTCCTCTGATAGTTCTATAGACCCTATTGGTTCTTGTGTAGGGATAAGGGGCTCTAGAATTCAAGCTGTAATTAATGAATTACAAGGCGAAAAAATAGATGTGATTAAATGGTCTTCAGATCCTGCTCAGTATGTTATAAATGCTTTAACGCCTGCTGAAGTAGCTAAAGTGATTATTGACGAAGATAAGAAAAAAATAGAAGTAGTTGTTCCTAACGAGCAGCTTAGTATGGCTATAGGTAGGAGGGGTCAAAATGTACGTTTAGCTTCTAAGTTGATTGGTTGGAATATTGATATTCTTATTGAGTCGGAAGAATCCAAGCGTAGAGTTGAAGAGTTTAACGCTACAACAGATTTATTTACCAAGAAATTGGGTGTGGAAGAGGTATTAGCTCAGTTATTATCTGCAGAAGGCTTCTCTACAATAGATGACCTTGCATTTGTTTCTTTGGAGGAATTATCTTCTATTGAAGGGCTAGATGAGGATGTAGCTAGAGAATTAATATCTAGAGCTCAAGAATTGCTAGCTGAAAAGAACAAATCTGTCATTAAAGATTTATATAAGCTTGGTGTTGATAAGGAGCTAATGGAGTTGTTTGGCGGACTATCAACTGAGCGTATGTTAGATCTTGCGAATGCTGGTATTAAGCAATTTGAAGATCTTGCTGAAATGACTGTTGAAGAGTTCAAGGAAATACTGCCTAATAGTAATATGGAAGATGTTCACATCAGAAGTATTATAGACCAGGCAAAGTCTAAAGTTGAGAGTCAGGGGTAGTCTGAGATAGCAATGCTTTTCTAAAGGGGTGAGGTAATAGACCGTGTCGGATAATGGAAATAATAATTCAACGCAGAAACAGAACTACACGATTTTATCTGTAAATAATAGAAGTAGGCGTGATCATTCGACATCATCGGCTAGTAAAGCTGTCGCTGTTGAAGTCAAAAGAAAAAGGCGTGTGCCAATTTTTGTTGCACCGCAATCCGAGATCAAGCCTTTGGCTAATGAACTAAATCACGATTTAGGTACACCTTCTGTTGTGGACGAGGCACAAGAGATTTTTGCTGAATCAGAGGTAATGGGTAGTGAGGTAACGGGGCCTATTCTAGCTTCTACTCCTGATCTTGTGACTGAACTACCAAAAAGTGAAAATGTACATTCTGGTTTTGTTAAGAAAACAAAAACCGATGAAGAGGAAGAGGAATCTCGTAAGGTTGGTGTAAAAAAATCTATCTTAAAACCAAAATACGAGTTTGGTTCTAGAGGTGGTGCTAATAAACTTTCTGTTCAAAACTTAGAAAGGCTTGAGGAAAAAGGTGGGCGTAGCTTTGCTTCTTTGAAGAGAGCGCGGGATAAAATGAAAAGACTCAGGGATTCTGATTCTTCAAAAGAAAAGCAAGTCAGAGAAGTAATATTGCCGGAATATATTACAATAGCGGAATTGGCCGCACGTATGGCAGAAAAAAGTACTGACGTCATAAAGGAATTTATGAAAGTAGGTATGATTGTTACTACAAATCAGACTATTGATGCTGATACAGCAGAAGTAATTATCGGAGAGTTAGGACATCGTGTAAAGAGAGTCGCTGAAGCGGATGTGGAGAGTATTTTAATAGACAATTCTGCTTCAGACCAAAGTCCTCCTGTTAAAAGGCCACCAGTAGTAACTATCATGGGGCATGTTGATCACGGAAAGACTTCGTTGCTTGATGCTTTAAGAGATAGCTCTATTACCAATAATGAAGCCGGTGGGATTACTCAGCATATAGGTGCTTATCAGGTTCAGATGGGGGATGATTCTATTACTTTCATCGATACTCCTGGCCATGAGGCTTTTACTGAAATGAGGTCAAGAGGTGCTAAAGCTACTGATATAGTTATTTTGGTGGTGGCTGCAGATGATGGGGTGAAAACTCAAACGATAGAGGCTATTAGTCATGCTAAGGCTGCTGAAGTTCCAATCATTGTTGCGGTCAATAAAATTGATAAAGAAGGTGCGGATCCTAGCAAAGCAATAGCTGAGTTGTTGAATTACGATGTCATACCAGAATCTATGGGTGGTGACGTAATGGTTGTTGAGGTTTCTGCAACCAAGAAAATCAATTTGGATAAGCTTAAAGAAACGATTTTGCTGCAAGCTGAGATGCTAGAACTTAAAGCTGTAAGTTCGGGTAAAGCGAAGGGTGTTGTTATAGAGTCTAGAATAGAGCCTTCTAAGGGTGTGGCAGTTACTGTGTTGGTGCAGAAAGGTTCGTTGAGAAAGGGAGATATAGTTGTTGCCGGATATGGCTATGGCAAAGTAAAAACTATGATGAATGATCGTGGAGTTTTGCAGGATGTAGTTACTCCTGGTATGCCAGTAGAGATTACAGGTTTAGATCTTGCTCCAGGTTCTGGTGATCCATTTGATGTGGTTGACGAAGAAAGACAAGCGCGTGATATTTGTGAATATAGGCTCAGGAAAATAAAAGAGAAAGAGAATGTATTGCAGTCAAAAGTATCACTTGAGGAATTGTTTTCCAGGGCTTCAAAGGATAATAGAGTCAACACATTGCCTCTGCTTATTAAGGCGGATGTTCAGGGCTCTATAGAAGCGATTATAGGCAGTATCAACAAGATTGATAATAAAGAAATTAGGATCAAAATACTTCACAAAGCTGTTGGCGCAATAAGCGAATCGGATGTTTCTTTGGCAAAAGCGTCTGGTGCAATTATCATTGGTTTTAATGTAAGAGCGAATAATAATGCAAAACTTCTAGCAGATAAAGAAGGGGTTGATATGAGATATTATTCAATCATTTATGAATTGATGGATGACATTAGGTTGATAGCATCTGGTATGCTCAAACCGATTCAGAGAGAGCAATATCTTGGTAAGGCAGAAATCAGGCAAGTATTTAATATCACAAAAATAGGCAAAATAGGCGGTTCTTTTGTGACAGAAGGTATGATTAAAAGGGGTGCTAAAGTTCGTCTTCTTAGAGATAATGTCATTATACATGATGGCCAGTTGAAGACTTTGAAAAGGTTCAAGGATGATGTTAAAGAAGTTGCGCACGGTTACGAGTGCGGCATAGCTTTTGAGCATTACGAGGATATTAAAGAAGGAGACATGCTTGAAGTATACGAAATCATAGAAGAGAAACAAAAGTTATAACATGTCTGATAAGGAAGAAGGTCCATCGCAAAGACAATTAAGAGTAGGTGAAACTATAAAAAGGGCGGTAAGCGAAATACTGACCACGAAAATTTATGAGCCTTTTCTTGATCAAACTTCTGTAATTGTTTCTGAAGTTAGGATGACTCCTGACTTGAAGCTAGCTAGCATTTATATATTCTTCTTGTTCAACGAGAAAGTAGATAAAGATTCTTTCATGAGGAACATGAATGATATCGCTCATAAAGTAAAATTCTTCTTAGCGAAAAAAATAAAGCTCAGATATATGCCTGAAATAAGGTTTGTGCTCGATTCTTCTTTCGAGGAGGCTTCAAAGATCAATAAGATATTGAATAAAAAATAGATTCTTTTAAAGTCCGAAAATTTTTGTTGTTTGACTTTCACATGTCAAAATTTACTGTTAATATCTCGAACAATAAGTAAATTTTAATAGAAAAATGTTTGAAAAACTAGGCGATTCATCGCGCGCTGCTCTACAACGTCTATTCTTGAATAACTCGTGGGAGGAAATAATAAATATAATATTGTATACGAAGGACGATATATTAAGGAAAGAGGTCTTTCTGGCGTTTTTGCTTAAGAATGATCCAACAAAAGATCCTTATATCAAAACACTGAAAGATGGATTAGAAAAGTTAAGTTTTTATGTCTATGAGCACCCGGAAAAAACAAAAGGTATGCCTTTTGAACTTGCTATTTGGTATATCGAAATAAAAAGAAATGAGGTGGATGTATCGGACTCTACGAATTTTGAGGCTTCCGATATCAAGACCGATTCCAGTGATAATGACAAAGATGACCCAAATGATTCTGAAGCTAATGTTGAAAATTCAGATAAAAGAGGTGTTGTTGGGCATAAAAGCGTTTTTCTCGAGAATGAACCAGTTGAGCTTAATCTATGTAAATTTGAGAGTGATATGAAGCCTGAAATGTATAATAATCAAGAATATAGAGAGGCTGAGAATTCTGCGAAAGCATTAGAGAGTTTGATTAGTTCCGAATATGAAATGGCTTCTATTCAAAATGCCACCTATGCTTGGTTAGATAGTGAGTTTCAAAGCAATCTAACATTTTTTCCTGGCAGAATTATAGAGTTTTCGAGCTAAATTATTACTGTTTCCAGATAAAAAACTTAATTTCTCTGGAAAACTGTGAAGAAATAGTGCATAATGCCGAAGCAGAAGAGTGTGCGTTATCGTTAGATAGTATGCTGGACGACATCCTGGCTATCTTTTTTCTGGTGTTAGAAGTTCAACAATCAATTTTTTTTGGTAGGCTTCTTAATATTAGAAAGCACAAGTTTTATTTTGTGCCGATATATTTGTTTAATTTTAATAAGGAGTGTATACGATGTCGATAACTAGAGAAAAAAAACAAGAATTAATTAATAAGTTTCAATTGTCAAAAGAAGATACTGGTTCTTCGGAAGTCCAAGTTTCTATTCTTACTGAGCGTATTACTAATCTGATCGACCACATGAAATCACATAAGAAAGACTTTCATTCTCGTAGAGGGTTGTTGGCACTAGTGAATAGAAGAAAGAGTCTTCTGGAATATTTAAAGAGAACTTCGGAAGAGAGTTATAATAATTTAGTAAAGGCATTAGGCCTAAGGAAATAAAATATGTTTAAAATAATAAGAAAAGAAATAGAATGGTGTGGAAGGAATTTCTCCCTAGAAACTGGGAAGTTAGCTCGTCAAGCTGATGGTGCAGTTGTTGTGAGCGCCGGGGACACATCAATACTATGTACTGTTGTTGCCGATAAAAAACCGCTACAAGGGGTAGATTTTTTGCCTCTTACGGTAGTTTATAGGGAGCTTACAGCGGCAGCTGGGAAAATTCCTGGTGGTTTTTTTAAGAGAGAAGGTAGGCCGTCAGAATATGAAGTTTTGACTTCCAGATTGATAGATAGACCAATCAGACCGCTATTCCCAAATGGATTTACTCATAATATGCAAGTTATCTGTACCCTTCTTTCCTATGATGGAGAGACGGATACTGATATTCTTGCGATGATAGGGGCTTCTGCGGCTCTTACTATATCTGGTATCCCATTTATGGGTCCGATCGCTGGTATTAGAGTCGGTTTAGAAGATGGTGAGTTTGTTGCAAATACTTTTAGACCTAAGCAAAACAAACAAGATCTTGATTTAGTTATTGCTGGTACAAAAGATTCCATTCTAATGGTTGAGTCCGAAGCCAACGAGCTCGATGAAGATAAAATGCTTGGAGCATTGGAATTCGGTCACAAAAATATCCAGCCTATATTGAACTTAATCCATGAATTGGACAAGGCTGTATCTAAGCCTAAATGGGAGTTCGAAGAAAGAGTGATAGATAAAAAATTATTGGAATATGTTCGTTCTAAAGCAGAGAAAGGATTAGTTGATGCTTACTCTGAAAAAGAGAAATCAAAGCGTTATGCTAAATTAGCTGAAGTAAATGCAGCATTTATGGCGGAAATTGATGTTGAAGAATATTCTGAATTCGATTGCACTATTGCTTTCAAGGCAGTGCAGGAAGAACTAGTAAGGAATCAAATCTTAAAACAAGGCAAAAGAATTGACGGTAGGGATTCAAAATCTATCAGACCAATCGAAACCGAAGTTTCTATATTGCCGCGCGCTCATGGCTCTGCTCTATTCACAAGAGGAGAAACTCAGGCTCTTGTCACTACTACACTAGGTAGTGGAGACGATGAACAAATGATTGATTCTTTGAATGGCGTTGCGAAGGAAAGCTTCATGTTGCATTATAATTTTCTTCCATATAGCGTTGGTGAAGCAGGGGCTTTAAGAGCGCCTGGTAGAAGAGAGATAGGTCATGGTAAGTTGGCATGGAGGGCAATTCGTCCTATGTTGCCATCACGCGATGATTTTTCTTACACAATCAGAGTTGTTTCTGAAGTTACTTCATGCAACGGTTCCTCATCAATGGCTTCAGTATGTGGAGCATCTTTATCACTCATGGATGCGGGTGTGCCGCTAAAAAGCCCAGTAGCTGGTATTGCTATGGGTCTGATCATGGAAGGTAAAAAGTTTGTTGTTCTGTCTGATATTTTAGGTGATGAAGATCACTTGGGTGATATGGACCTTAAAGTTACCGGAACTAACTCTGGGATTACTGCGCTACAAATGGACATTAAAATTTCAGGCTTAAGCTTTGAAATTATGAAAGAAGCTTTAGCTCAGGCGAAAGAAGGTAGGTTACATATTCTGAAGGAGATGAATAAGTCTATCGCTTCTGCAAGATCTGATCTAAGCCAATATGCTCCTACAATCACCAAGATTACTGTAAACAAAAGCAAGATAGGTGCAATCATAGGACCGGGCGGTAAGAATATCAAAGAAATCTGTGAGAAAACAGGTGCTAAAGTTGATATAGCTGATGATGGTACTGTGTCGATAGCGGCATGTGGTGCTGAATCAGCTGAAAAAGCTATAGCAATGATCAATGCTCTAGTATTCGAACCAGAGATTGGTAAAGAGTATGAAGGTAAGGTCACAAAAATGCTCGATTTTGGTGCAGTAGTTGCTATAGATGGCGGTAAAGAAGGCTTGCTACATATCAGCGAAATACAAGAAGAGAGATTGGAAAATATCCATGATGTCTTGAAAGAAGGTGATCTTATTAAAGTCCGCGTTATAGATATGGATGATAGAAAAGGTAAGATCAAATTATCGATGAAAGCTTACGATCCTGATAAAGCTTCTCAAAAAAGAGATAAGTATCCATCCAGAGATAGTCGTGATGGTAAAAGGGATAATAGAGATAGGGATAATAAAAAACCCGCTTCTTCTCATCATAAAAGCGAAGAAAAGCCACATAAAAAAGAAGAGGTTGAATCTCCATCTGAGCCTAAAATTAAAAAGAAATATTTTAATTTCTAATATTCGTTTTTCTAATTAGAATAGGGTAGTCGGAGATTTTCTCTTGCTACCCTTTTTAACGACTAGGCTTGTAAAATGGACTTACAGAATTTGATAGATTTACATGATGTATATCGAGTTTTTGAAGTTCTTTCAAAACATGCTGGAAGCTCTCGATTTGTAGGGGGGTGTGTGAGGAACGCTCTTCTAAATTTACCAATCGATGACATCGACATTGCAACAACTCTAAGGCCCGATCAGGTGGAGAGTGCATTTTCTCAAGAGGGAATCAAAATAATAGATATAGGCAAAGATTATGGAACTATTATTGTAGTGATCAATTCTTGCCAATATGAAATTACCACTCTACGCAAGGATGTTGAAACAGATGGGAGGAGGGCTGTTGTAGAATATTGCGATGACTGGCAGGAGGATGCTTTGCGTCGGGACCTGACCATCAATGCGATGAGTTACGATCCGCGTGAGCAAAAGCTCTATGACTATTTCGGAGGTATCGGTGATTTAGAAAATGGGATGATTAAATTTGTGGGTAATCCAGAGCAGAGGGTGCAGGAAGATTATTTGCGTATTTTAAGGTTTTTTAGGTTCTATACTTATTATGGTAAAATATTTGATGAAGATTCATTGCGAGCTTGCGCTCAGTATGCGGAGAAGATTCAAACAATTTCTGCAGAAAGGAAGTTTCATGAATTTAGCAGGATTTTGCAGCATAATAATAGCTCCAGGACTCTTAAGATAATGCTTGAAAACCAAGTGCTATATGGATTATTTGCAATCAAAATCAGCGATGGTACGATCCAGGTATTAGATAGATTGAAAGAATTATCAAAAGACCTGAAACATTCTCACTCATATTTATTAAAATTTTTTGCTATAATCCATACAAACAATATTGATATAGATGCAGTAAATGAGACTTTTAAATTCTCGAACAAAGATAAGCAGTATCTAATGAATATCAAAAAGATCGTAGATACCGGAATCACAAAAATTCAGCAGAATCTTTATGAGTATATATATGAGCAGAAAGATTTGCTCGATGGGTTATTATTTTTAAAAGCAGATCATGAAACTTTCAATGAAGCTATGCGGTATTCTGCGAAAAGTCTAATATTTCCGATTACTGGCGCAGACATTATGTCTCATTTTGCTGTGAAAGAGGGCAAAGAAGTAGGCAAGCTTCTGGATCTTGCCAAAAAAATCTGGTTCAAGTCCAAATATTCCATGGATAAGGAAGAGATACTTGCCTCATGCAAGTGATAGTGCCATTTGCATCATAAAAACGCCTCCTTTTAAAACAACCCATCTTATAAATTGACTTTTGTTAATATTATTGTAATATACGAAACAGATTTTATTTGATAAAAACCATGAAGGATCCACGAAAAAGACATATATATAAGGTGATTGATAAAATCATTGCGGAAAGAGATTGCGACTTTTCCTCTATATATAAAGAGAACGATTTAGAGGAACCATGCTTTTCTATTGCAAACTATGCTACAATGGATATCTCGTCTTTTAGCTCTCTCAACTTGAAAGAAGTTTTAAAAGAACAAGATTTGCAAGGTCACTCAATACTCCATTATGCAGCGAAATTTGGTAATATTGAGTTAGTTCAGTATTTGCTGGAAAACAATGTGGATCCTGATATTAAAAATGTTGATAAGGAAACCCCTATAAGATTTGCAGTTGAAGAGAATCATCAGGATATTGTTAGGATCTTGCTTGAGGTTGGCGCAGATCGAGATAATCCAAAGGAATATAGTGGAGATACTACTTTAATTCTTGCAGTTGCAGAGGGTCACAAAGAAATCGTGAAGATGTTGCTTGATGCTGGTGCGGATCCAAATGGCGCTTCTAAAGAGTATAACCTTTTTGATATGACTGAGAATAAAGAGATTAAAGATTTATTAATTGAGTATGGATGTATCGAGTCACTAGAATCTTATTACGAAACAAAGGCTCTTGGACGAATACCATTGTTACTAAATATTAAACATCATACAATACAGGAAAAATGTATGGATGAACCAACCATACCACATAAAATACATTATATTTGGCTTACGAATGAGAGGAATCCGAAAGAAGCTCCACAAACTCATCTGAAATATGTGATTGACTCCATGGAAGCATTCCGTAATGGTACGCAATACAAGGATTGGCAGTATCGTTTCCATACTAACGCACCATATTCCATAAATAACACGACAAGTTTTTTTAAATCTTTAGGTTTTGAGATTCTAGATATAAAAGATGGTTATGGTCATTTTATAACAAATTCATTTTTAGAGAATTTTATACAACATAAAAAATATGGATTAGCGGCAGATCTAGCTAGATATGAGGTTCTCAACAAAGAAGGAGGTGTCTATTTAGATTTGAACTTCAACCTCACTAGAGCGCTTGACTATGAGTTTTGTCGTTACTCTTATGTGAATTTCGACTTTGATAGGTCTGAGGCGGGCATGATGCGGTTTCCTAAGCCTGAAAATTACTTTTTTATTTCAGAGCCAGGCCATAATGTATTAATTCATTCCATAAATGACATATATTCGGCATTTTCTGGAGATCGAGCAGCAACTCATTGGAAGAATTTAAACACGACTAACAGACAACTAACGGACTATCTTTTTTTTCAATTTTCTATAAACAATATTTTGTATTTGAATTCTAAGTCTCATCCAGGAATCATATATAATTTTAGAGAAAAATATGTCTCTCGAAAAGACTTTGGTGGTTGTGCTATAGAAGAAATGGAACTATTAAGAAAGATCAGAGGCTTAATTGAAGATCCAGATCAAATTCATAGTAACGGTCTATGCACTAATACGGATCTCATACCGCCAATAGGTGAAGATGGCACTCATGGTGCAACTTGGCAGTGAAGAAGATTTGCAATCTATCTGGGGAAGCGCCGTTTTTAAATAATCCTTCCAAACTTAGCCCAGGATATTAAAATCTTTGATGTATCTAGAGCTTTCTTCTTAGATAAATGTTTTGATAGAACCACTTTCAGTTGATGTATCCCACCGGTTTCTTGTAGATACTTGATGATAGGCACTTCTTTCAATAATTGCTTGCCGAATAATATCTCTCTTCGTGTTTTGTTAGTTTCTGCTGATATTGCTTTGCCGAATGCGGTCATTGAGATTTGGCAAGTTTTTACTTTTATAAAATTTAGTATCTGAGCTAATTCTAATATTTTTGATAATTCTGACTGATTAATTTTTAGATCTTGAATGAGCGAATCTATGTCTGATTTCTTTTTATCTCTTTGCGATAAAATATCTAGAAAGCTTTGTAATGCAGAAGGTAATACATCGGCTAGGCTGAGGTATTTTTCGTAGATACTTATTCTTTTTCCATCTGAAGAATAGATAGTTTTTTCACTCAGGTCATTATAAATCTGACCAAGGGTTTTATGGTATCTTTTTGATGTTTCGTTCCTAGGAAAAGGTAATTCAATTTTTATATGTGAGTATATCTCAGCAGGTGCGTTTTTTACTACTAATACAGATGAACATAATTTCATAACATCATGTATATTATGTGTTACAATAATCATACCTTTGACCTTTATAATATGCTGGCTGAGTAGATCAAATAGGTCGTTCCTTAAGGCCTCTGCTGTGATGATATCTAGAGAAGTGAATGGCTCATCCATAAGCAGAATATCTGGCTCTGAGACAAGCGCTCTTGCAAAATTGACTCTTTGCTTCATGCCTGCTGATAATTCTTTCGGATATGAATTTGTATATTCTGTTAGTCCGATAATATCGATAATTTCTTCGATTTTGTTTTCTTCCTCTTTTTGTGGCAGGTAGTTTGACCTCAGACCTAATTGAATATTTTCTTTTACTGTAAGCCATGGGAATAGGCAGGCATCTTCAAAGACTATCGTGATTTTTGGGGATTTGCCGAAACCTACGACACATCCTTTTATTTGAGCTTTGAGTCCAGCAATGATCTTGAGTAGAGTGGTTTTGCCTATTCCAGATCTACCTATAATGCCTATGCAATCTCCCTCGTTAAGAGCAAAGTTTATATCTTTCAGAATATGTTTTTTGTGACCAACTTCAGAATTAACGCTAAAGTGAATATTCTTGACCTCTAACAAAGGTGTTTTTATTTTTTTCCTACTCATAATATATCATTTAAATTGCTCCATTTTATCTGCATAATTGAACAATGGTCTCCAGAAGCATTTATTAAAAATTTCTATGTAAAATAACATGACAGTAATTCCCAGAATTATATGCGGCATATTTCCAATAGTACTAGCTTCTGTCACATAGCTACCTATTCCCGTTGCTTCCAATGTAGTATTTCCCCATTTTGCAGTTTCTGCTAATATTGTAGTGTTCCAGGCGCTACCCCATGCAGTAATTGCTCCTATCAGAAAATTAGGCAAGATAGAGGGTAAAATTATTTTGCACATTAATACCATTCCTTTTATATCAAATGTTTTCACTACTTCTTTCAACCCTTCAGGGAATGCAGAAGCCCCAGCTATAACATTGAAGACTATGTACCATTGTATGCTAATAACAAATAATATGCTTAACCAAGTATTCGGGTTCAAATTATATTTCTGTATTAGAAATACGCACAAAGGAAAAATCAAGTTTGCCGGGAATGATGCTAATGCCAAAGCAAGGGGCTGGGCTATTTTTGCTAAATTTGGACGAAATCCAATATATATGCTTATAGGAAGCCATATCACTATTGTGATAATCATCACTACTATTATTCTAAATGTTGTGACTAAACCGAGAAAGAGCGTATGTTTAACCTCTGCAAATGGAATTTCCAGATATAAAAAAGAGATAATTTTATAGAATGCAATTAAGGACAAAGAAAATATGACTCCATAATATATGAGTTTCTGTAGTTTTTCATTTGTTGTGACCTTATGATGGATGTAAAGTTTATGAGTGTGTTTTGATAAGATCAGAGGGTTGGTTAGTAAATATTTATATAATCCTTTGAATGGGTAGGTTATCAGAGATAGAAATTTTGAGTGTAATAATTTATGATCCCATGAATTGTAATTTGTTGAAGAAATTTGGTTAAAATCATGTTTGAATTTTTTGGACCACTCCACTAAAGGCTTAAACAAAAATTTATCGTAAAGAAATATGACAAAAGTTAGCACGGCGATAGCATAAAAGATCGCATGAAGATTTTGTTCACTTATAGCAGCAGCGATATAAGATCCAACGCCAGGTAAAAAGAATGATGTGGTTCCTTCTATAATTGCTTCGGATGCTACTGTGAAGAACCACGAGTTTGATACCGAGATCATTATATTCCATATTAATGCTGGAATAGCATATGGAAACTCTACTAGTATAAATTTTTGTATTGGATTTAAATGAAAAATTTTTTCAGCATTCTTCATGTCATCAGGTATAGTAATCAAAGATTGATATAAGCAATATGTTATATTCCACACCTGGCATGTAAATACCGTGAATATTACAGCAAGCTCGTAGCCAAGCATCTTATTGGGAGCTAAGGCTATAAAGCCAGCGATTGTGAAAGAAATATAACCTAGTATTGGTATGGATTGCATTATGTCTAGTAATGCAATCATCGGTTTTTGTAAAAATTTATTCTTTGCAGCCAATAACGCATAAACGATCGAGAATATTACAGATACTATTAGAGCTAGTGCTATTCTTGTGATTGACCTCAATACATATTCTGGTAGATTTTTCGGGTTTAAAGATACGTGATCAACAATAGTCTCCGGAACTGGTGATACCATATAGCCTATAGTATTTTTCAATAATATAAAAAAACCTATGACTAGGGTAAGCGCTACAGCATCCCAAACAGTAAATTTGTTCCGAAAATTTCGTGCTACAAGCGTATATTGTTTAAAATATGCCATAAATCATAATAAGTGCTACTAGCTATGTTACACCTAAAATTCTTTATAAATTGTTAATATAGGTATCAAACAAGATACTCTTGTATCTTTTTTATTATCTTATTATGCGTGTCGTTTAGAGCGTTTGATGAGTTTATTAGATAGCAGCGCTTTGGATCGCTTTTTGCTATTTCTCTAAATCCGTTTATTACCTTGGTATGGAACTCTTTATCTAGTCGTTCGTAACGATCAGAAGCGCCTTGTCTTTTTTGTAATCTCTCTGATAATGTTTTGGCATCAATATCTAATACGAATGTTAGATCCGGCATTATATTATTTAAAAGCACTTTATGTATGTTATTGATTAATTCAAGATTCAAGCCGTGACCATAATGTTGATAGGAGATTGTTGAATCCAAAAATCTATCGCATATGACATGGCAATTATTTTTTAAGGATGGCTCTATAACGTCATATACATGCTCTATGCGGGAGGCACAATGGAGTAATAACTGACTGCTATTTTCTAGTTTAATGTCTGGGTTTAGAAGTATTTCTCTGATTTTTTCTGCTGTTTTTGTGCCACCAGGCTCTCTTGTGAGGACGGAATTTATATTTTGGTTATTTAGCCATTCATGCAATAGTTTGCTCTGTGTGCTTTTGCCGCTCCCTTCGCATCCTTCGAATGTAATGAATAGGCCCCGTTTCTGTGGCATTATAGATTTAATGAATTGTGGTTATTTTATTTTTTGCGGCTTCCAGAAGACTTCTTAATTCGTTCTTAGCCGGAACTTCATGATCTTTTAGATACTGTTTTGATATCCAGAGTGCTTTTACGATAGTTTCGTTTTTTAGCCTGGAAATTTGCTCTTTATTCAAGATGGACATCATCTCTTTATGTATCTGAATTTTTGTATTAATTCTAGTTTCTGCGTCTTTCTGGAAATTATCCTCTAGTTTTTTGATTGTGGTTTTTGTGTTTTCGTCAATTTCTTTTATAAGGCCAGATAGAGCTTTATGTTTTTGCTTATATAGTTCAAGATTTTCTTGAGCTTCGACCCTTACATTGTTTGAGTCATTAATATCTCTGGTGATTGTATTTGAATACTCGTAAATATAATTTTTGAAGAAAGCCTTTGTAGGCTTAAAGATTAGTCCTACAAAAATAACAAAACAAATGGCTTCCCAAGCATGTATACTCATATCAGTTTATATATTTATTAAGGTTAACCGCCTTTGCTTTGGTCTTTGCAACTTTATTTATAATCGTCAATGCAGAATTCATTATGACGCTTTCGAGCTCTTTCTTAGCAGATTTCTCTAGATCTCTTAATTTGCTTT
>Ga0208506_1000345_pt1 | contig 15876 bp, 7 predicted proteins | sample CryBogCBH29Jul08_FD_184616 | JGI IMG/M metagenome (GOLD analysis project Ga0208506, IMG submission 184616) | Freshwater microbial communities from Crystal Bog, Wisconsin, USA - CBH29Jul08 (SPAdes) | ecosystem: Environmental > Aquatic > Freshwater > Lake | place: Crystal Bog, Wisconsin, USA... | reverse complement strand
GCTATGTGCAGTTCAAAGGCCGGGCGATAATGTTTCAGGAGCGCGGTGAATTGCTCCTGCTAAAATTTGCAGAGCGTCTTGCTGAGTTTGGATCGCTCGAGTCAATGCCAAAAATGGAAGGCAGAAGGATGCTGGCGATGTTTACTCCAAAGAAGAAAAAATAGCTTTTGATACTGATTAATTGAGAACAATACGTTCAAGATTATAAAATTGTTATTTTATTGTAAAATCTAAATGTTTTTTTGGAAAATTGCACGACACAATATTATCTTTGCATCATAAAATAACTGTTGAGGTTATTTGAACGATTTTTCATGGTGATAGGGTTTATAGGGGCTGGCCTGTTCTCAGGCTGGCTTTTTTATTGACTACCCCATCCCGCTAAAAAAAAATTTTAAAAAGTATTTGGTAGGAAATTATTGAGTGTTTAACTTTGCGATAGTTTTCATAGTGATAGGGTTTATAGGGGCTGGCCTGTTCTCAGGCTGGCTTTTTTTTTGATGCATTTTGATGTTCTTTTCGAGCTCAAGTCCGGTAACTGCCTTATCTCGCAAAAACCAGCATTTTGCCATCCGGCATTATTTAGCTAATTTGCATAATATTCGTTATGTCAATACAGGGCAAGAAAATAATTTTGGCTGTTACCGGAAGTATCGCAGCATATAAGACACCTCAATTAGTGCGCCAGTTCTTGAAATGCGGAGCCGAAATCCGTGTGGTAATAACACCGTCGGCGGCAGATTTTGTTAGCCCTTTATCGCTTTCTACTGTCTCCAAAAACCCTGTTTTATCAGAAATAAGCAACAATAGTGCCTGGAACAACCATGTCGAACTGGGTCTCTGGGCCGATGCCATGGTTGTTGCTCCCTGTAGCGCCAATACGTTGTCCAAACTTGCAAATGGCATTTGCGATAATCTGGTCTGTGCAGTTTACCTTTCAGCAAGATGCCCGGTTTTTATTGCTCCGGCCATGGACGAGGACATGTATCTGCATCCTTCCACTCAGGAAAATCTCAAAAAAGTCAGCATATATGGCAACAAAATCATTCCGGCTGGCCATGGAGAATTGGCTAGCGGTCTCACAGGAACCGGAAGAATGGCCGAGCCGGAGCAAATTATAGAACATATTGTTACCTATTTCAGTTTGTCGCAGCAATTATCCGGCATAAGGGCGTTGGTTACTGCCGGACCCACATACGAAAAAATAGATCCTGTACGTTTTATAGGCAACTTTTCCTCCGGTAAAATGGGTATAGCTATAGCTGAAGCGCTGGCAGACAGAGGTGCCATCGTAGATCTTATTCTTGGACCAACACGTTTGTTCCCTGAAAAAGCGGCAAACATCCACGTCACGCACGTAGTCAGCGCACAAGAAATGTTTGACGCTTGTGAACGAATCTTTCCGTTCGTTGAAATTGCAGTCATGGCTGCGGCAGTTGCCGACTATACACCTGCTACGGTGCAACCAGAAAAAATAAAAAAGTCCGGTGGAAACCTTCAACTTACCCTTACAAAAACCAAAGATATCCTTGCCCACCTGGGAACGCTGAAGGCACAGAAACAAACACTTGTAGGTTTTGCTCTCGAAACAAACAATGAAGTGGAAAATGCAGCCACCAAGCTGAAAAACAAAAATGCAGATATGATCGTCCTAAACTCGCTTAGAGATAACGGTGCAGGGTTTGGACACGACACCAACAAAATCTCGATTATCACTTTAGATGGTCATGAGAAGACCAAAACACATTCATTACCTTTGATGACTAAAAAAGACGCGGCAATCGAAATTATTAATTATCTAATCGAACTAAGACATGGCAAAGAGCACGTTGATTAATTTAATAGTGTCACTTTTTCTGTCCGGTACACTTTTTGCGCAGGAGCTTAACTGCAAGGTCACCATAATGCACGACAAGATTGCCGGTGTTGACCCGGCAGTATATACTGCAATGCAAAAAGCAGTAACTGAATTCATGAATTCCCAGAAATGGACTCCTGATGAATACAAAACAGACGAAAAAATTGATGTTACATTACTCTTAAATCTTCAATCCAACAATGTGGGAGGTGACCTGGATTCCTATTCCGGCTCATTGAGCATTCAGGCAAGCAGACCGGTTTACAATGCTTCATACACGACTACAATCGTAAATTATGTAGACAAAGCTGTGCAATTTAAATTCACACAGTTTAGTCCGCTTCATTTCGATGACAATCAGATAACGGGTACAGACCCTATGACCTCCAATCTTACTGCGATACTTGGCTATTATGCCTATCTAATTATAGGGCTCGACAACAATAGTTTCGCTCCTGAAGGCGGCACCAATGAATTCAAAAAAGCACAAAATGTGGTGAACAATGCACCGGAATCCGGCAGCAATATCAGCGGATGGAAGGCTGTGGAAGGAAACCGCAACCGATATTGGCTTATCGACCAGATATTAAATACACGTTTTCAGGATGTGCGGAATATTTGGTATACTCTTCACAGGGAGGCGCTTGACAGTTTTTATACCAAGCCCAATGAGTCGCGGCTCAAGATTCTTGCCGGTATCAAAAGACTGAATCAGGTAAATCGGGATAACCCCAGTTCCGTTTTATTGCAGTTTTTCTTCAATGCTAAAAGCGACGAATATCTCCATATTCTGGCCGGTTGCCCAAAACAGGAAAGATCCCAATATATCACTATCCTTGATGCTCTTGATGTACCGAATGCCGGAAAATATAATTCTTTGAAATGACACAAGGCACCAAATATATAGTATTGATTTTTTTGCTTCTTAGTTGCAATAATATTGGTTACAAGCCTTTACCACCGTTACAGATGGAAAAAATATTATTGGATGTAAATATTGCTGAAACCTATTGCACACTGATGAGAGACTCAACCCACCGTGCAGGCACGAAAAACATTGACTCACTCTCACTCTATTACAAAACCATTTTCGATCACTACCACGTATCCTCCGATGACTTTTCTAAGAGTCTGGCCTGGTACAAGAACCATCCCGAAGCGCTGGATTCTGTTTACACTAAAATGATAGCCAGAATACCAGCCTTGAATATCCTGGCCGGAAAGTGATTGCTACCACCTCTCACCTGCCAATCAAACCATCTGCTTTATTGGCAATGCAAAGGAGCTCAATCAATACGCTATTTTAGCGTTGATATAACCGCTGTGATTCGCTCCATCGCATCCATCAATTGCGTCATAGAAGCTGCAAATGAAATCCTTATACAAGAAGATGAACCAAACGCACTGCCTGCTACTGTAGCAACATGTGCCTTATCCAGCAGAAACATGCTAAGTGCCTCATCATTATCTATAGTCCTTTCTCCATCAGATTTGCCCAACAAATCAGATATATCGGGAAATGCATAGAATGCGCCGCCGGGCATAGTCACTTTCATGCCTGGTATTTTACGCAGTGCACCAATTACATAATCCCGTCTTTGTCTGAATGCTGCCGCCATTTCGTGCGTCGGGCCAAGATCACTGGTCAACGCTGTGATTGAAGCACGCTGGCTAATTGAACAGGCTCCGGAGGTAAACTGACCTTGCAATTTTTCGCAGGCCTGCACGATCACGCGTGGTCCGGCCATGTATCCAAGTCTCCACCCAGTCATTGCAAACCCTTTTGACATGCCATTTACCACTATAACCTGATCGCGAAGCTCAGTGAACTGAGCTATGCTTTCATGCCTTCCCAAATAGTTGATATATTCGTATATTTCGTCGCTTATTATCGACACTTGAGGGTATCTTTTAAAAACACCTGCAAGCTCTTCCAGTTCCAATCTGCTATATACTGAGCCAGTGGGGTTGCAAGGTGTTGAAAACATAAACAGTCTCGTTCTTGAGGTGATATACTTTTCCAACTGCTCAGCTGTAATCTTGAAATCATCCTTGATATCGCAATGCACTAACACAGGCGTACCACCCGCAAGATTCACCAAAGCTGCATAAGTAACCCAATAAGGAACAGGAATAATGACCTCGTCTCCGGGACTAACCAGGCTCAAAACTATATTCGCAAGAGACTGCTTCGCACCGGTAGAAACCAATATCTCACTGGCTGCATAATCCAGATTATTGTCACGTTTCAATTTTTGGCTGATAGCATTCAACAACTCAGGATATCCAGCCACCGGGGTGTATTTGGTAAATCCGTCATCGATTGCTTTTATCGCTGCCTGGCAAATGTGTTCGGGAGTCCTGAAATCAGGCTCGCCGAGGCTTAAATCGATTACATTAACTCCATTTGCCCTCAGCTCGCGGCTGAGTTTTGCCATTTTTATCGTTTGAGGCTCAGTTATTGTCTGTAATCTTGGGGCTATTTGCATTGAGAATCAGAAAATTAATAGGTCACAAATATACGAAGGTTTTCAAAAGGCCTGTTATACTGTGACTATCTCAATGAGCAAAATCATGAAAAGCAGCGCCAATTAACATAGTCTATTTTAGTTAATAATTTTTTCGCACCCAGCAAATATCACTACCGTATTAGTGTAACATTTCCTTGCCTAGTAAATACCGTGCCGGTACTTGTTGTTGCTTCAATTGTATAAATATACACATCAAATGGCTGAGGCTCACCATTAAAACTTCCATCCCACCCATCATTAATGTCGTTAGCCTGGAATACAAGCTGGCCCCATCTATTGTACACCCTAAAATAATTAAGTGTCGCAATACCATTGAGAATCACCTTAAACTTGCCATTTGCACCAGCTCCCGGCGTAAATGCATTTGGCATAGCGAGAACAGACTGTGGATCAACAACGAGTAAAATAGAATCTTTGGTAGCACAGTTCCAGCTTGTGATACCGGTAACATAATACAAAGTAGTAGCGCCCGGTGATGCAACCGGGTTTGAACTTAATGCATTGTCCAGTCCCCAGGTAGGAAACCACGACATACTCGTGCAATTGGTTTGTGGATTGAGTACGTAATTCTGGCCCGGATACAGCCTAGCTGAGTCAGGCAGGTATATTACTGCCGAAGGATGCACTGTAACATTGAAAGTAGTAGTGTCTTTGCAGCCATTGACACTGGTCCCAATAACAGAATAGGTCATGGAAGTGAGTGGGTGGATGGCTACAGTGCTTCCCAAAGTATCTGACAAAAATAACGCCGGCTGCCAAAGGTAGCTTACCCCCCCTGAAACAGTTTGCGAAACAGAGTCACCGGGACACAACGCTTCGTCAGGAAGAGGTAAAAGAAAATTAGCCGGATAAATGGTAATTTTACTCGAATCGCTTCCTTTACAACCGTGTTCTGTTGTCACGGTCACTTCAACCTCCGTAGTCAATGAATCGCTGAAAGTTACATATTGAGCACTATTATTATCGAAAGCAAATGAAGGAGACCAGCTATAAGAATAATCTGTGTACCATCCGGGCTCAACTTGTGCGCCTAAGTGCAGCGTATCATTGACGCAGACTACTTTGCTTCCTGAGATATAAACCGTAGGATTGGGTTCTACATACAGCTTCAAGGTATCTCTCATTGGCGGACACTTCTTATAAGTCGCGGTCACTACATAAATTGTAGACGTATCGGCCGTAATAATAGGGTCAACAACGTCAGACACCGGAATGCCTATCGTTGGATTCCATTGGTAACTAAAAAGCGGGTAAGGATTGCCTATTACATGTACAGGATTGCCCTCGCATAGGGTATCTGTGGTTGGTGTGATGGTAAAAGAATTTGGCACAACCAAAAGGGTTACAAAGTCATTCGCAGAACATTCCAAAGCATGGGGACTTACTGTTATTGTCCATTCAAAAGTTCCGGTTGCAGAGGGAGCAACGGCAACGATACTACTTTGCGAATCACTAAGGTAAGCGTTTAATGCCGGCAGTGTTGGCATCCATCTAAAGGAATACAAATTTGAATTCGGGAACGCCAGATTAAAAGAATCGGCCGTTCCCAGACAAATAGTGTCTGTAAACGAGGCTGGAATGGCAACAGTATCCACCTCAATAGTAAAGAAATGCATCATATCCGGACAGTGCGGCGCGTAGCTGCCGGTAACCGTATAGGTAGTGGTAACGGTCGGCGCTATTACCGGATCCGGGATGCCCGTGATCGATACACCCTGAACCGGCGACCATGAGTACAAAAATTCTGAACTACCCACTACGTCGGCTTGCACCGATTGTCCAAGGCAAATGGCTGTGTCATCATTCAACAGCGAAAAATCATTGGGAGCCACATGCAAAACAACTTCATCATCAATGCCGCACCCACCTGGATTTGTCTTTGGCTTTACTGATATTATGTAGTTGAAATTGCCTGTCACAGTCGGTGTGAGACTGGAAATAGGATTCAAACTATCGCTAACATAAGTTCCCGGTGTCCAGATAAAATCATATGTTGAGGAGCCTGGGAATGTCAGGTTAACATTATCTGTCATCCCGAGGCAAATCGTATCATGAATTACTTCCGGGATCGCCGGCGTATCAACAACAATTGTGAAACTATGAGCAGCTGAGCAATGAGACTCAAAAGCCCCGGTGACTGTATAAGTAGTAGTAGCTGTGGGCGTTAATTGCGGACTAGTTGCATTGACTGCCGAAACACCGGTTACTGGTGTCCAGCTCCAGGTAAAATTACTGGAACTACTTACCAGAACATTTGCCTGCACATACTGCCCAATACATATTACCGTATCATTGTTTGCCAGAATAAAATCGTTGGGCGCAACATGCAACTTAACAATATCTGTCACTGAGCATCCTGGTGGATTTCCTGCGGGAGAAATAGTAATAAAATAAAGGTAATCATTGGATGCAGGGGGAGAAATTGTGACTGTTGAGCCTGTAGTAGTGCTTAAATAAGTTGCCGGTGCCCAAACAAAACTGAATGCGGTGGAACCCGGAAAACTGATATTTACGTCCTGTGTTTGGCCAAGGCAAATAGAATCAAGTATTGTGATGGGAATGGCAGGCGTATCAATGTTTATGGTAAAAGAATGACTACCAGAACAGCGTGATCCATAACTGAAGCTCACCGTATAGGTAGTAGAAGCTGTAGGAGTAATAACTGGGTTTGGAATCGTTGTATTTGATACCCCGGCTGCCGGAGACCAGACCCAGGTAAACTCCGGACTAGCCCCCGATATGCGGGTTTGTACGTGCTGACCCAGACAAATGAGGGTGTCAGGATTCTCAAGGGTAAAATCGTTAGGAACAACATGCAGGTTCACGGTATCTATTGCGCCACATCCCAGAGTGCCGGGCAACGGGGTAACATTAACCGTATAGAGATAGTTGCCCGGAACAGTAGGCGATATTGTGACCAAAGCTCCGGTAGAACTACTCAAAAAAGTTGCTGGTGACCAGATATAGCTAAATGTACCCGTAGAAGTATCAGTAAGATTAACGCTTACAGTTTGCAGATTGCATAATGTGTCTGTTGTCACAATATGCGATCCTGTCATTGTTTGCAGATAGAAACTATCTTTTAGTGTGCATAATTGCCGGAAAGAAATATCGTCAACTGCAAAATCATTGCCTGCAACCGCAGTCGTCTCATCGTAAATACAAATTGTTGCAGATGTGTTTGTTCCACTATTCCAGGTGGAGAAGAAATTTACCCAAGTGCCAGGGGGAGCTGTGATAGAGGTAGGAGTCCCAATGAGCACACCATTTATCATAAACTGCATTATGGGGACATCAGCCCCGACAGTAATCGAAGAACAATCGGCGATCCAGGCAGAGAAATCATAATTCGTATTCGGTGTCACAGGAATTGTTTCACACCAGATCGCAGAAGCGGTTGCGCCACCGTTTACGATCAGCATATTCCCGGTACCCGTTGTATGATCGCCCATAGTTGTAAAGCCTGTATGAACGCCAAAAGGATTATTGTAGACCGAATAATCGCCCTCTATAAGGACGCTGCTTGGCGGCGCAGAATAGGTATAAGAGCTGGAAAAACCAAAATTACCGGCGCTGAAATCTCCATTTACGACCAGATTGCTCCCAACAATCGTGTTAACTGTAAGATCATACCAGCCGGACGTACCAGAAGTGATCACCGGATCTAGTATCGAATCGTTTGAAAGCCCGGTAGCCGGCACCCAGTACATGTTAAGGATAGAATCAGACCCGGAAAGTACGGCATGTACAGTTTGCGAGCCACCATTACAAAGGAGAATACTATCCGGCATTGTCAAAACGTCGCAGGCTGCAACCGTAGCTGCACACGAATAAGTAGCACAAACAGTGTTTGTTTCAGCTACCAATGAATTACTGTGGGTTGCCGAGCTTACTGTACCGTAAAGATTCAAACCGGTTGGATTGCTTCCGAAAACCGAAGTATTATAGTCGACAATTTCAAAATTCAGGGTATGAGTTCCTGCGGTGAGAAAAACAGTTTGTGTATAGTAGGTATATGAAGCAAAATAAGACGAAGCTGAAGATTCCGAATAGCCGAATGCGATGCTACCATCAATATTTGAGGACGATATGTAATTGTCATCAGCAATATATAATGTAAATGTAATGCTGTCATCGGAACACATTCTGAATTTCCTGCCAAGAGTCATGTTGTAAGGAGTTCCACATCCGCAATCGTAATAGGTATTGGAATTCAAACAACTGATCCATCCGCCTGCTACACCCGGTGGAGTTGATACCCATGGACTACCCAAAGATGCTACCACATCAGCGCTACTACCCGGTGTTACTTCGATAAGACCGGAAATATATGGAGCAGTGGCTACAATCGCTGTTGCCACACCGGGTGATTCGGCCGTAACCACCCAATGCGGATCAGTGATGGGTGTCCCGCCATCCGCACTTCCGGTGATGGCCAGCCCTGTTGTTGGATCGTAACCCGTATTAATTACCAATGTATCCGTAAGACAGGGACTTACTGCCTGTCCAAAAGCCACTGTGTTTGCAAAAAATACGGTTAGAAAAAGAATTCTTTTCATCGAAAAAGTCATTCAAACGATTCAATTTTTGTACAATTTTAGTTTAAGCGCTAATGTTACAATCCAAAATCCGAATCAATTCGAATGCTCGTCCCTATCATAATTTTTTAAACTTTCATTCTTATATTATCTCATCAAAGTAACATTGCCCTGTCTTGTGAACGGTACGCCTGTACTGGTCACACCATCAACAATATATACGTAAACGCCAAATGGCTGAGGAGCCCCTTTGTAATTGCCGTCCCAACCCTCATTGATGTTTGTTGTTTCAAAAAGTAATTCTCCCCAACGATTGTAAATTCTGAAATAGCTAACACTTGCTATGCCATTCAAAAGAATTTTAAACTGACTGTTGGTGCCTGATCCCGGCCTGAACACATTTGGAAATGCAATATTAGAATTAGGATCGTACCTGATAATGATAGAATCGGTAACTGAACATCCCCATTCTGTAGAGGCTGTCAGAAAATACTTCACTGTCATATCTACATTCACATTCGGATTGGAGGCAACTGAGTTGTCTAATCCGAATGTCGGACTCCACTGAAAACTGGTACAATTGGTCTGCGGATCCATTTGGTATTTCTGCCCAGGATATAGCGTAACCGAATCCGGCATGAATATAACCCCAGACGGGTGAACATCTACGTTAAAAGATACCGTATCCTTACAGCCATTTGCGCTTGTACCTATTACAGAATAAGTCATTGCGGAGAGTGGATGAATCATGGTAGAAGCCTCGTTTGTATCCGACAGATACAATGGTGGCTGCCAGAGGTACTTTACAGCTCCAAAAGCTGTAAGAATTGCGGAATCACCCGGGCAGAAATCGACATCGGGCATTGGGGCAAGAAAGTTGCCGGGATATATAGTTACAAGTGTCGAGTCGCTACCCTTACAACCATGTGGCGTGGTAACTGTACACGAAATTTCACGGCTCATAGAATCAATATATACAACAGATTGTGTGTTGCTAACATTGAAGCTGGAAGCTGGCGACCATGAATAAGCGTAATAGTTGTACCACTGCGGTGTGACTTGGGCTATAATATGCCCGGTGTCGTACTGACATTGAAACCTGTAGCCACCCAGATAAACAGTAGGATTAGGTTCAACATACATTTGCAGCGTATCCACCATAAGCGGGCATTTTCTGAAATAGGCTGTCACTATATAGGTTGTATTTGTATCAGGCAAAATCAATGGGTTTATGATGTTTGACACCGGAATACCATTTGTTGGCACCCATTGGTAGCTGAACAAAGGATAAGGATTGCCAAGAACCTGAACTTCGGTACCCAGACAAACAGTATCTACTGTAGGACTAATCGTAAACGAATTGGGTACAACAAGCAGGTTTACTGCGTCGTTCACAGAACAATTCAAGGCTCTTGGGCTCACAGTAATGGCCCAGTTGTAAGTGCCTTGTACCGTAGGCAGGATTGCCACCACACTGGCCAAAGAATCACTGAGATAAGTATTCAGTGCAGGAGGTGTGGGTATCCATGTAAAAGAGTACGTATTAGAATTTTGGAAAGCCAGATTTACAGAATCCGCGGTTGCCAGGCATATTGTATCTGTTATAGTTATTGGGTGCGCCAACGTATCTACTTCAATGTAAAAATGATGCATCATATCGGGGCAGTGTGGTGCATAAGTGGCGGTAACTGTATACGTTGTGGATACTGTTGGCGTAAGAGACGGATCTGTGATAGTTGCATTTGACACACCCATGGCTGGTGTCCAGAAATACTTAAACTCCGAACTGCCTGTTACAATCGCCTGAATAGATTGACCCAGACAAATAGCTGTATCATCGTTCCCCAAAATGAAATCGTTTGGTGCCACATGTAGTATTACCTGATCTATAATACTACAGCCCGGTGGATTGGTTCCCGGATAAACGGTGATGGTGTAATTATCATCGCCCGTAACCGTTGGCGTGAGAGCCACAATCGCTGCTGTCGTATCGCTTACAAAGGCGGTCGGGTTCCACGAATAATGATAGAACCCAGAACCCGGGAAAGTGAGGTTCACATTATCGGTCATACCTAAGCATATTGTATCATGGATAACTTCCGGAACAGCCGGCGTATCAACGGTAATCTTGAAGCTATGCTTATCGGCAGTACAGTGACCGGGGTAAATTGCCGTAACCGTATAAACTGTTGTCACCGTTGGTGTAACAACTGGCGAAGGGGAGGTACTATCAGATACGCCGGTTGTTGGTTGCCACAACCAAATGAAATCCGTACTTCCGGTTACATTTGCTTGTACATATTGACCACGGCAAATAACTGTATCTTCATTGCTGAGAGTAAAATCAATAGGAGCAACATGCAGCTTAACTACGTCCGTTATAGTACAACCTACAGGCGCTGTTCCCGGCGAAACCGATACGTCGTAAGTGTAGTCGCCGGGCACAGTAGGAGTAATTGATACAGTAGCGCTGCTGGAACTGGAAAGATAGGTGGCAGGAGCCCAGGTATAATTATAAAATCCGGAACCGGGGAATGTGAGATTGACATTCTGTGACTGCGTTAAACAAATTGAATCTAAAATTGTAACTGGTATTGCAGGTGTATCCACGGTTATGGTAAAGCCATGCACCATATTGGGGCAATGTGCATAAGAAGCAGTCAGGCTGTAAGTCTGCGTGATTGTGGTAAAAATTGTCGGTGTTGGAATGATCACATTCGAAACTCCCAGCGTCGGGCTCCATAACCAGGTAAATTCAGGACTACCACCACTGACTCTAACCTGAACCGACTGTCCGCGGCATATCACTGTATCCGGATTTTCGAGCGTAAAGTCGTTCGGTACAGTGTGAACATGAATGGTATCCTGACTGAAGCAACCCGGCATTATCGGCAGAGCCACATCTACGGTATAGGTCACATCACCTGGCGTCATCGGATCCACAACCGGGTTGAAAATAGTAGTACTGCTCAGCCCTGTAGACGGTGTCCATGTATAATTATAGAAACCGGAAGGGGTGGCATATATGTGCAAATCGACAGGAATACCCACGCAGGTTTTTACAACCAATGAATCAACAGACAGGGTTGGCGGCGTGTTCATGGAAACATCGGTAAAACCAGTATCCTTGCATCCATAACGGTTGGTAGCAATTACTTCGTATAATCCGGTATCAGAATAAACAACCGGAGTCACTGATGGATTTTCTAAAGTTGATGTAAAAGTTCCGGGGCCAGTCCAAGCAAAAGTCTCTCCGACCGAGTCGGGCGATGCCGTCAGGTTTAGCGTAGACACTATGTTAGAGCAGAACGGGCCATTATTTGTAACTACCAAAGTAGGTTTTGGGTTAAATGTTATATGTACGTAGCCCGTATCGTGTGCACCGGAAATTGTTCTGACCAGTCTGTAAGTTCCGGTGTCAGAATAATTACTTGGATAGACAAACGGGTTTTGCGATGTACTGGAAAAACCTCCGGGACCCGTCCACGCATAAGTTATTGTTCCTGATGTTGATCCAACATTTGTGCAAACCAAAAGAATTGAATCTCCCGGACAGGGTTGGTTGCCACTCACAATCATCGAACAGGGATTTACGGTTACTACTACAGACGAATAGGATGTGTCTGCCGCGGTTGTTGATGAACCCGAACTTTCGCAACCCAGAGCGCCCGCGCGGTAGGTTGTTGTCACTGTTGGGCAAACCATAACTGTAAGACCAGTATCAATAAACGTGCCCGCACTGCTGTCAAACCAATAGATTTGGGAGGACGCGAGGGGAACCGGTGCATAAGGTATTGCTGATACGGTGTAGGATGTGCCTCCGCCTGTGGGCACAAACCGCCATGCCTCATCACTTACGGACCAGTTTGGAGTCCAGTCTCTTGACGGAGCGGCAGTCGCAGCAGTACCAGTGGCATTCTGAACGCCGCAAATTGCGTGACCGCCGTTCCATGAAGTGCAAATAGTCTTGTTACCTATGTGCACTTCTATATTATTCGTAGTCTCATACAGAATTATCTGAGTGGTTGTATATTGACCAGGGCACAACGTAGAAGTGTACATGTAGCACTTGCAGAAGGTGACCACAAACTTTCTGTTTGGAGCAGTGCCATCCAATGAATACCAGCAGGAACCCCCATAATCTGCATAATCAATATCGCACCACGGACCACAGATACAGTTATAAACAGAAGAATTGCCCAGCAATGCTGCTGATATAGGCCACGGATCATAGGAGCCCGCCAGTGCAAGGTCGAAGCTTAGGTTTCCATTGGCCCCTACAAGCACCTGTGTATAGGAGGTGCCGTAAAAATCGAAAGTGAAGCCCAATGAAAAGGGAGAGGAGTAAATATCGTCCATGCCAATGGAACAATCTGTAGGTACATCGCCGATCAGATGTGCTGTGAGTGAGGTGCATGGTGTTGAACAACCAATTGAACTGTCGCCGGTTGTAGTAACTTGTCCAAGAACCCTGGTAGACAAGAAACCAAGTATTAATAGAATAAAAACTTTACTTTTCATAACCAATAATTTAATTCCAAAACATGATCGAGCTGTGTCTGAATAAAACCGTAAATTTAATAAAATATCCGTTGATTTCAAAAAAGCTAAGCCAAAAAAAATCAAAAGATGTACTGCAACAGCACTACCCGTAACTTACAGAGACGGAAAAAATTTCCAATTGGTTGGCTTATTTCAAAATAATAATATTGCCTTTACTAAAAACAAAAAAATGGTTTCTTACGGGCAAATTTGATTCCCCGGGTTCCGTTAATCCTTATTAAATTTTTGTGACCCTGCTGCGAAATAACATATTGCCTTTTGTATCCAATAACTTGATGATATAGATCCCGGCAGGCAAATTTTGTAAAGACACAAAGGTTGGGCGCACCATTTCAAATTTCAACTGGCCTATTGCATCGGTAATGACAACTTTATCTGGATTACAATTTTCAATATTCAAAACGCCGGAAGTCGGATTAGGCATGATGTTAATATTTGCCACTCCCTCTGCAATTAACGGAACCGATAATGGTACAAACATAACCGCCGACGTGCCTACACAACCGTTTGTGTCAGAGACCTTTACGGAATAAGATCCTGAATCGGTCATTATGAATGTTGCATTTGTGGCGCCTGCTATCGGCGTGCCTGCATGCATCCACTGGTAGCGATTGTAGGATACCACTGTCTTTAAAGTATCACCACTAACGATGATTACTGCACTATCCGGCACACAAGGCGATAATCTGACAATCCAGTAATCGTACAAGCCGTGGTTTCCGGTTACCTCTCCATCTGTGGAACTTGACCCGCCGGCAACAACGTATCCACTATCGGGTGTTTCAACGATTGAGTGAGCCATGTCGTTTGACCTACCACCCAAAGGCTTTTGCCATTGCAGGTCTCCTGTTTGGTCCAGCTTTACAATCCAGTAATCGTTAAGACCTATTAATCCCGTCACATCGTCATCTGTTGAGTTAGTGTATCCGCAAAGAGCATAGCCTGTATCCCATGTTTGAATTACGGAGTAGGCCAGATCATCGCTACTTCCTCCAAGTGAACGTTGCCATTGCAAAGAGCCTGATCCGTCTAACTTTATTACCCAAATGTCGCTGGTTGTGCTGTCTCCGTGATGACCTGTAACCTGACCATTGGTGGAATAACTCGATCCCGCGACAACATATCCACCATCATTGGTTTGTTGAATAGAATAGGCATCGTCTGTGGCGGTGCCACCATACGAATTTTCCCATTGCACTCCTCCCGTATCATCCAGCTTCACAATCCAGAAATCGGTGGTTGTAGAATCGCCATGATGACCAGATACATTGCCATTGTTTGAATGGCTTGCGCCGGCCAGGGCAAATCCACCATCAGAAGTTGTGACGATTGCATTGGCCAGGTCGTTCGAGGTGCCGCCATAGCACTTCTCCCAAATTAAGGTGCCATCAACTCCAGATATTTTTATAACCCAATAGTCACCGCTGCCATGATTGCCGGTAACTTGTCCGTCGGTAGAATAAGTAGTACCCAGGACAACATAATTTGAATCTGATGTTTGTTTAATAGAATATGCTGTGTTCCAATTGGTGCCTCCATAGCAATTATTCCATTGTATAGCGCCTGTGGCTGATAGTTTCACAACCCAATAATCCCATTCCACAACTGTGCCACAAGTAACATCGCCATCCGAAGACTCAATTCCTCCTGCCACGATATATCCACCATCCAGAGTTTGAATTACAGAGTACCCCATATCGTCCATGCTGCCTCCCAGGCACTTTTCCCATTGCAGTGCGCCGGTATCATCTATTTTCACCACCCAGTAATCATTCACGCCGTGCTGCCCTGTCACTTCTCCGTCCGTAGAACTGGTAGAACCGAGGATGATATAGCCCCCGTCTGTAGTAGGGACCATAGATTGGGCTGTCTCCGAAAGACTTCCACCGTAGGATTTCTCCCACAATATTCGCGGTGCCTGAGCAAACAAAGACGAATGCAATACGAGTAAAACGATCGATATGATTGATTTTCTCATGATATTTTCAACTTTAAGAGACTTGTAAAGAGTGATACAAAATTACTTTACTTTTTTAAATTCATCATAAGAAATCACTTTGTAATCTCTGGGGATCATGAAAATGCCATTTTCAACCGGTGCAGGCAATACCTGGTCTGCTACATACTCCATACTATAACCGGTAGAATCGCGATTGGTAAATGCCAGTGGCAGAAATCTAACATCCGGATAACCTTCGAAAGCCATACCAAAAACCGGATACCAGGACCGTGTAAAATATACACCCGTCTCAGAACTGTCTTTGTAAATAACTTTAGCATAAACAGCGTCCAGACCAGCAATTTTCTTGTTCCTGCCGGTTTGCTCAACCAACTGAAAGCCGGCATACTTCAACTGTGATTCACGCAGATCGCTGGTATCCAATCT
>Ga0208506_1000339_pt1 | contig 16204 bp, 14 predicted proteins | sample CryBogCBH29Jul08_FD_184616 | JGI IMG/M metagenome (GOLD analysis project Ga0208506, IMG submission 184616) | Freshwater microbial communities from Crystal Bog, Wisconsin, USA - CBH29Jul08 (SPAdes) | ecosystem: Environmental > Aquatic > Freshwater > Lake | place: Crystal Bog, Wisconsin, USA... | reverse complement strand
GCGTATGTCATCTGTGTTGGCGGAGAAAAGATCCGCGCCTTCTTTCTGCAGGTCAGAAGGCACTCTAGCTACATAGCCAAGACTTGCTATGAAATTTTTTATTTGCTCGATAGAGATGTTAATATCTCCTGATGAGGTGGCAACAACATCTATAATCGCACCAGGTTTCAATTCGAATAGCATGATTTATACCTTCTTTAAAAAATACACTAAGTTACTGAGAAGCATGTCTTTTAGATTCCCATCTAATACTGAGTCCGGATTCCCCGTTTCAAAATCGCTTCTATGATCTTTTACCATTTTATAAGGATGAAGTACATAGGAACGTATCTGATTACCCCAGCCATTATCTGTTTTTTGAGAATTGGTTTCTTGTAGCTTTTCTTCTTTTTTCCTCAATTCTATTTGATAAAGCTTTGCTCTAAGCATATCCATGGCCTCGGCTCTATTGCGATGCTGAGATCTGTTCGTTTGACACTGTACTACTGTTTTTGTGGGTATATGTGTGATACGCACGGCACTATCTGTAGTGTTAACATGCTGTCCACCAGCGCCAGATGATTTATATGTATCTATTTTGAGATCGCTTTCTGCTATTTGAATATCTATTGTTTCATCTACTACGGGATAGACCCATACGCTAGCAAAGCTAGTCTGTCTTTTGCCAGCTGCATTAAATGGTGAAATTCTTACCAATCTATGTACTCCGCTTTCTTTCTTGAGCCACCCGAATGCATTAGTGCCTGAGATTTTCATTGTGACAGATTTGATGCCAGCATCTTCTCCAGCAAGCTCATCTAGTATTGTGACGGCGAATTTATTCTTTTCTGCAAACATCAAATACATTCTTTGTAGCATTTCTGCCCAATCATGGCTTTCAGTGCCACCTGCACCTGCATGTATTTCTAGAAATGCATCTAAACTATCAGCTTCTCCAGAGAATAGACATAATATTTCTAGCTCCTGTACTTCCTTAACAATTCTCTTTAGATCGTGTTTTAAGTCTTGTTCGATAGAGCTATCTCCTTGGTTTACCATAGAAGCAAATTCTTTTGCTGTGGCAAAATCAGCTGTAATTTTTTCTATAGTACCAATTGATTTTTCTAGTTCGCTTTGTTTCTGTAACAAGCGCTGAGCCTTATCCTTATCATCCCATAAGCTGGATGATTCGGTTTCGCTTTTTATTTGGACTAATTCAATTTTTAAATGAGTGACGTCAAAGAGACCTCTTGAGCAGTAGCAACTTTTGTTCTACAAACTCTATCATGCCGTTAAGATCGGTACCAAGATTATTCATATAGGCTATTTCATTATCTTATGATTTACTGTATTTATAATAACAGGTTTTTAATTTTTTTTAAGACAAATTTGTAATGCACGATATTAGCAGGATTAGGAACTTTGCAATTATTGCCCATATAGATCACGGTAAGTCTACTATCGCGGATAGGCTAATCGAATTTTGTAATGCCATCGATCCAAGGGAAATGAGGGCGCAATATCTCGACTCTATGGATATTGAGAGGGAGAGAGGTATTACTATCAAGTCACAGACTGTGCGTTTGACTTATAAGGCTAAGGACGGCCATACCTATATACTGAACTTAATTGATACTCCTGGGCATGTGGATTTTTCGTATGAGGTCAACCGTTCATTAGCTGCTTGTGAAGGATCGTTGCTGATAGTAGATGCAAGTCAGGGTGTTGAGGCACAAACAATCGCTAACGCATATCAGGCTATAGACAATAATCATGAAATCATACCAGTATTAAACAAGATAGATCTCCCAGCTTCGGAGCCAGATAGAGTAAGAGAGCAGATAGAAGAAATACTAGGTATAGATGCTTCTGAGGCTATTTTAGTGTCTGCAAAAACCGGATTAGGCATTCCAGATATTTTTGAAGCAGTTGTAAAAAGACTTATGCCGCCCCAAGGGGATTACACGAAACCACTCTGTGCGTTGTTGGTGGATAGTTGGTATGACCCTTATCTTGGAGTGGTTATTCTTGTTAGAATTAAAGAAGGTTCACTGGTAAAGGGAGCAAAGATCAAAATGCTAGCAACTAACTCCGTGTATCATGTTGAGCTTGTTGGTGTATTTACACCAAAGAAAGAATATGTAGATAAGTTACAAGCAGGAGAGGTTGGGTTTTTTACTGCTTCGATTAAGCAAATTTCGGATTGTAAAGTAGGTGATACAATTGCGGAAGAAAGAAATCCTCATCCTGAGGTTTTGAAAGGATTTAAACCTAATCTGCCTGTAGTGTTTTGTGGTATATACCCAATCGAAGCAGGTGATTTCGATAAACTCAAGGAATCACTAGGTAAATTAAGGCTTAATGATGCGAGTTTTGAGTATGAAATGGAGAGTTCTTCTGCGCTTGGCTTAGGTTTCCGTTGTGGATTTCTCGGATTGCTGCACCTAGAAATCATCCAAGAAAGGTTAGATAGGGAGTTCGATCTGGAAATTGTTACAACTGCGCCAAGTGTTATATATCAAATCCTCATGAGTAATGGCGAAACGTTGGAAATACATAATCCAGCCGATATGCCTGATGTTACGCAAATCAAATATATTAAAGAGCCTTGGATTAAAGCGACTATCATATCACCAGATGAATATCTAGGTTCGATTATGGAGCTATGCATGGAGAAAAGAGGAGAGCAGCTAAATTTAGAGTATGTAGGTACAAGGGCGATGCTGACTTATAGACTTCCTCTAAACGAAATAGTTTTGGATTTCTACGATCGCTTGAAGTCTTGTAGCCGTGGCTATGCAAGCTTTGATTGGAGCATGGATCAATATTGTGAAGGAGAGCTTGTAAAATTAGCAATTCTGATTAACGGTATTGCTGTGGATGCTTTGTCTATGATTGTTCCTAAAGAGCGCGCAGAACCGAAAGGAAGGGCTCTGTGCCAAAAACTAAAAGAGTTAATACCAAGGCAATTGTTCCAGATAGCAATACAAGCTGCTATAGGTGGAAAGATTGTAGCTCGAGAGAGTATTAGCGCGATGAGGAAAGATGTTACTGCAAAGTGTTATGGTGGTGATATTAGTAGGAAGCGTAAGCTTTTGGAGAAACAAAAAGCTGGCAAAAAAAGAATGAAATTTGTTGGGAATGTTGAAATACCAAAATCGACCTTTATAAAAGCTTTAAAAATTTAGTAATTAATTTATAATAGTATTTGTACGATGGATGGGATTTTTATGATTGATATTTGTGAGCAGAAACAGCGTTTATATATCGCGCTTGAAAAACTAGAATTACTAGTAGGTGGCATAGGTAATGGCAGTAAAATACATAAGTCTTTGCAAGATAGAAATGCTATACTCGAGGAGGAAAATCGACTAGCTCGTGAAAGAATCGTTGAGCAGGACAAAAACATAGAGTCTTTAAGAAGTAAAAATAAGACGGCTTTAGAAGAAGTACAAAATATTATCAGTAAAATTGAAAGAATGAAGGACTAGAACATGCCTATAGTAGAGATTCAGATCAAAAGAGATATACATCAAATTTCCTGTGAAGAGGGAGAGGAGGAGAAAGTAGAAAAACTTGCTTTGAGATTTAAAGAGAAAATTGAATCTTTATGCTCTATATTCCCTAAGGCCAGCGAAAAAACATTATATTTGATGGCGGGGCTAATGTTGATTGATGAAAATGCTGATCTTGGCTTTTCGGCCAAGCAGGACTCTGATGATATCGAGACTAGAAATATGCTAGAACAAATAACCAATAGAGTGGAAGGTTTAATTCAGGCGCTAGAAAATACTAATTGCGATGTATCCTGAAACTGTTTTTTCTTTAGATAATAATTTTGCTCTGATTGAGTCTGAGCTGATAAGGCAGATCGAGAAATTTGGGTCCAGTCTTATTAAAGAGGCCTCGCTTTATTCATGTGTTGAAACTTCTGGCAAAAAGATAAGGCCAATTTTATTTTTGGAAACGCTCAAATTATTTAGATCTGATATAGAACATTTTATCCCTATCGCAGCTGCAATAGAAATGTGTCATGTCTATTCATTGATCCATGATGACTTACCTTCTCTCGATAATGATGATACAAGACGTGGCAAGCCTAGTTGCCATAGAAAATTTAATGAAGGAGTGGCGCTTCTGACTGGTAATGCCCTCCTTACTCATAGTTTTGAGATCTTTAGTGCTAATTCCTATATACCACCTGCTACAAGATGCATATTGATAGAAGAATTTGCAAAATCTATAGGATCGTCTGGTATGATGGCTGGTCAGGTGTTGGATTTAGAATTGCGATCTGGTAAAGTCTCCGTAGAGGAAATTCGCAAATTGCATAGATTGAAAACTGGCAAGTTGATAGAATTTTCTTGTTGGGCAGCGGCTGTGATTTGTTCTGCTAACAAAGAAGAAAAAAGCGCTATTAGTAATTTTGCTCTCAATCTTGGTATCGTTTTTCAGATTACAGATGATATTATTGATTATGGTCAGACCAAATCATCTGAATGTAATATCGTTGATCAGATTGGTTTGGAGGAGGCGCAGGCGATTCTTTCAAAAACCGTTAATGACGCAATCTTATCTCTTGATATCTTTGGCGATAAAGCTAATATCCTAAAATCTTTAGTCTTGTTTGTACTAAGCAGAAAAATTTAAAAATTAATATTAAGAATGAAAAATCTTTTTATACAGACATATGGCTGTCAAATGAATACTTATGATTCAATGCGAATCGCAGATTTATTAAAGCCATTTGGTTATCAATCCACATCTGTGATAGAAGATGCGGACATGGTTGTGCTGAACACATGCCACATCAGAGAAAAAGCTACTGAGAAAGTATATTCAAGGCTCGGTAGAATTAGAGATATGAAGCAAAAATTAGGCAAGGATCTTATTATAGTGGTGGCCGGATGTGTTGGTCAGGCTGAAGGTGAAGAGATTTTTAGAAGGGCTCCTTGGGTGAATATTGTGGTCGGTCCCCAATCATACCAAAATTTACCAGAACTGCTCTCAAAGCTTGCTAGAGAAAATAAACATGTTTGGGATTTGGAATTTGCTGAGGAAGGAAAATTTGATAACCTTCCAGAGCATCTTACTAAACAAGGCTTTTCGGCGTTTCTTTCGATACAAGAAGGGTGCGATAAGTTTTGTAAATTCTGCTGCGTTCCTTACACTAGAGGCGCTGAGTTCTCTAGACCAGTTGATAAGGTATATAGGGAAGTATTATTACTAGCATCTCAGGGTAGTAAGGAAATTACGTTATTAGGGCAGAATGTAAATGCTTATCATGGTGTCGGGTATGATGGTAATCAAGCATCCCTTGCGGATTTGATTCGACATATAGCTGGTATAGATCAAATCAAACGTATCAGATATACAACATCTCATCCGTATGATATGACGGATGATCTAATAGAGGCTCATGGGGATGTTCAAAAGTTGATGCCATTCTTGCATCTGCCGGTGCAATCTGGTTCTGACAAGATTTTAAAGGATATGAATAGGAAGCATGATGTGCGGTTCTATTTGGATAAGATTGTGAAATTACGTAAAGCCAGAGAGGGTATTGCTTTCTCTTCTGATTTTATAGTTGGTTATCCAGGCGAAACTGAGCAAGACTTTCTGGAAACTATGGAGCTAGTGAAAACTGTTGGCTTTGCTCAGGCTTATTCTTTTAAATATAGTCCAAGGCCAGGTACTCCTGCTTCCATTATGCAGCAAGTTCCGGAAGAAGAAAAAGCAGATAGGCTGGAGCGCCTACAAGCCTTGATTCTTCAAAAGCAAATAGAATTTAACATGGGGTCTGTTGGTAACAATCTGAATGTTTTGCTTGAAAGACATAGCAAGCATGAGGGACAATATTCCGGTAAGAGTGAATATATGCAAACTGTTAGGGTCACAAATGCAGCTGAATTTATTGGCGAAATAGTTCGGGTAAAAATAATAGATGCTGGTACAAATAGCATGTATGGTGAGCTTGTTAAAACAAATCAGGTTGCTGCATAAAAATGGTTTCTGAAATAAAAACGCTTACTTTTAATGGCATTGAAGTAGTAGATGTAACGGTACAGGCTCATATAGGTAATGGCATTCCTTCTTTTAACATTGTCGGGCTTCCGGATAAGGTGATTGCTGAATCTAGAGAAAGGGTAAGGGCGGCACTTAATTCTATTGCTCTAGATATTCCACCAAAAAGAATTACTGTGAATTTAGCTCCAGCGAGCCTCATCAAAGAAGGTAGTCATTTCGATTTGCCTATAGCCGTATGTTTGCTTGTAGGCCTAGGTGTTTTGCCCCAAGAAGAATTAGAAAAATACCTTGTTATTGGCGAGCTAGCGCTAGATGCAAATATTTTATCAGTGTCAGGGGCTTTACCAGCTGCTATTGGTGCTAATTCAAAGAATCTTGGTTTAATTTGTCCGCTTGAAAATGGGAGCGAGGTAGCTTGGTCTGGAAATCCTGATATTATAGCACCACGAGATTTATTATGTTTGGTGAATCATTTCAGCGGTAGACAGCGTCTATCGCCACCATCAGCTAAATTTGTTGAAAACACTATAAAATACCCAGATTTTAAAGACGTAATAGATCAGCAAATGGCTAAGAGGGCTTTAGAGGTGGCTGCTGCCGGGAGACACAACGTTTTGATGATAGGCACTCCTGGTTCTGGAAAGTCTATGCTTGCAAGTAGGCTTCCGGGAATTTTACCAGAAATGACTCCATCAGAAATTCTAGAAACCAGTATGGTTTGTTCTGTGGCAGGTCAGATAAAAAATGGACAATTACAAAAACAGAGGCCATTTAGGGCTCCTCATCATTCTAGCTCTACGATCTCTCTTGTTGGAGGTGGGCATAGTAAGCGTATTATGCCAGGAGAAATATCTTTGGCTCATAATGGAGTCTTGTTTTTAGATGAGCTGCCTGAATTTTCTAGGAGCTCGATAGAGTCTTTAAGGCAGCCTATTGAGAGCGGTTATATCAATATATCCAGAGCGAATTCTCACGTTACTTATCCTACAAAATTTCAGTTAATCGCAGCTATGAACCCATGTAAATGCGGATATTTAATGGATGCCAATAGAGCATGTGGTAAGGCCCCAAGATGTGGTGAGGACTATCAGAATAAAATCTCGGGGCCAATAATGGATAGGATCGACATGGTTCTTGAGGTTAATGAGCCTAAAGGTTACAATACCGGATCAATACATGAAAATGAATCGTCAGAATCAATTAGAGCAAGAGTGATAGCGGCTAGAAAAAGGCAAGCTGAGCGTTACTCTGGATATGGCATTACGGTTAATGCTGAGCTTGAAGGGGAGCTGCTTTATGAGATTGCATCGCTTGATAATGAAAGCCAGGCGTTATTAAATAAATTTGCAGAAAAGAACAAAATTTCCATGAGGTTTTACAACAGGATTTTGAAAGTTTCTAGGACTATCGCAGATTTGGATTTATCTGATAAAATCAAAAAATACCATCTTGCTGAAGCTATAAGTTATAAGAATGCGGTTTCTATTGTCGTGGCTTAATCGCTATATAATGAATAAGGCGTAGACCTACCAGAGCAGTCAGAAGATTCGTCATCTGACCAAGCAATGGGGGTGCTAATGATCGCTCCGTAATAGAGAGATGTATGGTTATTAAGGGCCGATAGAATTGAATCAGTGCTACATTCCACGGCGTCTAGATTAATAGAGTTAACAACATCTGCAACATGTTCAAAATTTGCTTCAAGCATCATTGCGTCAAATTTAAGCCAGGCTAATTCTTCTGTGTTTGCCAACGTGTTGACATAGTACCAAGATTCGTCAGGCATGCATAATACTAGCCAGTATTGACCACTGCTATCGACTATGCCAAAACTTATATTATCAGTTCCTGGTATATGGTGTTTTTTCTGTAGTAATGTAAATGTCATAATTACGTTCTATGAAAACTGGGTAGTTGTGGCAATGTGACTTGCTCCAGATATAGCCAAGTCTGATGGTTCATACGAAGCAGTGTGTGTTGCTGATGTATTCTGAGTCTGTTCTGTATCTGCAGAGGTTGTGATTTGAGTGTGGTGGACTTGGTCTTCGAGTAGTCCATGGAACATCGATTTTATTTCGTCTATATTGTCGAAGTTAAATTCTTCCGCGGTATGTTCTTGAAGGTACTGTCCAATGCAGGTTTCCAACAATGGATCGTCTTGTATAAAAAACAGTATGGTTTCAACGTGATTATAAAATAATAAAAATTGTAATACAGTTCCATTAAATGGTCGAAGTATAAAGGTTGCTGCAGTTTTGTTTTCAAGTAGTATTTGCCACTCCATAAATTTCTTTCTTATTGTTTCCTTTATTCCTAAATTACATGAAGAAATAGGGCAAGCTATTTTGCGTTATATGAAGTTTGAAAAGCATCTAGAGATGGATTGTGTTGTTTTTATTTTTTGCTTTCAAGTTTCTTTGCTGAGGCCAACAGATAAAGTAACATGAAAAATGAGACTAGAGCGTTGAGCTCAGCGGCAGAAAACCCAAATATTCTCATTTCTACATTCTTACAAGATATGCTGCTTGCATATATTGCAGTTCTTAATTCCTCTATAGATAATATTTTTGCAGATGATGTTGCGCAAGAAGTGGGTTCTGTGATTATTCCGCGTTCTATGCCTGTATGATATAGTGCTATCAAGAATCCCAAGAGAAATATTGCGCTGCAAAAATAGCATAAATATTTCGACAAGGTAGGTTTGTTAACAAGATACCCAGTCGCCGATAAAGCTAATATCAAAAAATAAGGAATTCTTTGGTAGATGCAGAGTATGCATGGTTTGAAGCCAAATATATATTCTCCAATATACACAAAAATCAACGTAGCTACGCTCAAGCTCATTAGGGATAGAAATGTACCGCGATATGAGGGTAAAAAAATTTTGGTTGTCATGTGGCTATTATACTTGTATCCTAGGCGGTTACTAGTTTTCTGTAAAATAATAATAGAGTATATGGATAATAGAAATCAACTGCTTCAGGATACTAAAGCTTGGCCTTTTGAAATAGCGCGCCAGATATTGGCTAAATTACAAGGCAAGAAGCCTAAGAAGGGCTATGTTCTATTTGAAACAGGCTATGGGCCATCGGGCTTGCCGCATATAGGCACTTACTGTGAAGTTGTGAGAACTCAGATGATAAAGAATGCTTTTGAGGCAATTTCTGATATTCCTACGAGGCTATTTGTTGTCTCTGACGATATGGACGGTCTTAGAAAAATACCTGAAAACATACCAAATGATGGCACTTTGGCCTCGCAGATGCAAAAGCCACTTACTTCTATACCCGATCCTTTTGGTCAGGAGGAGAGCTATGGTTGGTATATGAATAAAAAACTATGTGGTTTTCTTGATAATTTTGGGTTTGAGTATGAGTTTTACAGTGCAACAGATCTTTATAAAACCGGTCGTTTGGATGAGTTTTTGTTAAAAGCACTGGCTTGTTATGATTCTATTATGTCAGTGATGTTGCCAACTTTGGGTGATGAAAGACAGCAAACCTATAGTCCGTTCTTGCCAATATGCCCTAGAACGGGGAAAGTGCTATATGTGCCGATAGTTAAAAGAGATCTAGAAAATGGCACTATCACATATATGGATCCTGAAACAAACGAAGAAATGACTACTCCTGTTACCGGAGGAAGGTGCAAATTACAGTGGAAACCTGATTTTGGTGTTCGTTGGGCTGCTTTAGACGTCGATTTTGAGATGTATGGTAAGGATCACCTCGCAAATTCTAAATTATATAGGGGCATTTGCCATATAGTTGGAGGTAAAGGTCCTGTCGAGTTTTGTTATGAAATGTTTTTGGATGAGCATGGCAAAAAAATATCTAAGTCAAAGGGTAATGGTGTTTCAATAGACGAGTGGTTAAAATACGCTCCTGTGGAGAGCTTATCTTTTTACATGTACCAATCGCCTACTAAGGCAAAAAAAATGTATTTCTCTGTGATACCAAAGAGCGTAGATGATTATATGGTCGCTCTTGATAAATTCCATCTATCAACAGAGGCTGAGAAATTAGATAATCCAGTATGGCATATACATAATGGGAAACCGCCAAAATACGATTTGCAGGGGATTACATTTGCTTTATTGCTAAACCTTACTGCTGTTTGTAATGCTGAAGATAAAAGCGTTCTATGGAGCTTTATTTCTCAATATGCGCCTGGCCTTGATAAGGATAATATTAGTTTCCTTGATTCGTTAGTTGAGTATGCTGTTAGGTATTATCACGACTTAATTAAACCTCATAAAATCTACAGAAAGCCAACTCATGATGAAGTGGTTTTGTTGAAGAAAGTAGGGGAATCTTTGATTGGGTTAAAAAAAGATTGCACAGCTGAAGAAATTCAGAGTATATTCTACGGCATTGGAAAGGAATCAGGACATGAAAATCTTAGAGACTTCTTTAAGATGGTTTATGAGGTCCTTCTTGGGCAAGAACAGGGCCCGAGGCTTGGTTCTTTTGTAAAATTATATGGGATAGACAAAACGATTGACTTGATAGAATCAAAAATTAGTTAAATATGACAGAAATAAAAAATATACTAGCAAGGGAGATTTTAGATAGTAGAGGCCAGCCTACGGTGGAGGTTGATGTTTTTATAGGCTCTGATTTGTTCGCTCGTGCGGCTTCTCCTAGTGGGGCCTCTACAGGAATGCATGAGGCACATGAGTTACGCGATAATGACCCAAAGAGATTTTTTGGTAAAGGTGTTAAGCAGGCTGTGAATAATATAAATACCGTTATTAAATCTGCTTTGATAGGCAAAAACTGTATTAATCAAAGAGAGATTGATCAAATCTTGTTAAATTTAGATGGTACGCCTACCCGGTCTGTACTTGGAGGGAATGCTATAGTAGCTACTTCTATGGCTGTGTTAAAGGCTGCTGCTCTTTCTAATGGCAAGTCTTTATTTAGTTACTTAAATCCTAAAGCGAAATCTTTACCTGTGCCTATGATCAATATTATTAATGGCGGTGCTCACGCTGATAATCAGCTTGATATACAGGAGTTTATGATCATGCCTATCGGTGCAAAAAGTATTAATGAAGCTGTTAGAATGGGTGCGGAGGTGTTTTCTGCTCTTAGATCTGTGCTTGCTTCTAAGAATTTAGGCACAAATGTAGGAGATGAGGGGGGTTTTGCTCCTAGAATCAAATATGATAGGGACGCTATAGAGCTTATAATTCAGGCTGTTGATAATGCTGGTTATAAAATTGGTAGCGATATTGTAATGGCTTTTGATATTGCAGCTACTGAACTATATAGAGAAGGTCAATATCATTTTAAAGGCGTTGGGAAAATACTAAGCGCAGATCAGCTAATCGCTTATTATGCTGAATTAGCACGAGATTACCCTATCTATTCTATAGAAGATGGAATGGCAGAAGAGGATTATGCAGGTTGGAGCGATTTGACACAAGAGCTCGGTGATAGATTGCAGTTAGTTGGTGATGATATCTTTGTTACGAATAAGCAGATTCTTTCTAAATGCATTAGTAAAAAAATAGGAAATGCGGTTCTGATAAAGCCTAATCAAGTAGGTACAGTGAGCGAGACATTTGATACTATCAAGCTTGCTCAATCTAAAGGGTATGAGTGCGTTATGTCTCATCGTTCTGGCGAAACAGAGGATGTTACTATATCGCATCTTGCTGTTGCGATGGAATGTAGTCAGATAAAAATAGGGTCTGTTTGCAGGGTCGATAGGACTGCAAAATATAATGAGTTAATGAGAATAGGGGAGGAACTTGGCTCAGTTGCGCGTTATACACGCCTAAAAAAGTTCCATGAGGCCGTGGTGTAACGGCGCATCGGTATGGAATTGAACTCAGATAATCCAAACCTTAGAAAAAGAAAGATTATTACTATATTACTTTTTTCTGCTCTGATTCTTTATTTTTTATATAATATTATGGGTGGTGATAGAGGTATTTTGTCGTTATTTAAGCTGACAAAGAAATATGCTTCTCTCGAGCGTGAAGTATCTGCATTGGATAGTGAGCGCAAGTCTCTTCAGAGTAAAGTGAATCGTATGAAACCTGAGTCTTTAGATCTAGATTTATTAGAAGAGCAGGTGAAAGAAAATTTAGGCTATGCTAAGGGTAATGAGACCATCTATGTTGAGGAGAAGGGGCGATAGCTCTTATATGTTAGTGTGGTGTTTTGTGGTGATCTGACCAATTTCGTTATCAGGGCCGACCGTAAAGAATGTTTCTGCATGTACTTCTATAGCATTAACTTTGACGCCTGGCAGAAGTCTTACTTGGCTGAAAGGCTCGAGCTTGCCGTTAATCCAATGCCCTCTAGACCACATGTCGCCGTCAGACCATATATCAAGTCTGTTAGGATAATAAGGGAATGGCCTTGCATCCCAGGCCCAAAGAAACATGTTTTGTACGATCTCATGTTTTGGTTCCCAATATTCCAGAGTTCCACGAATAGCCCTAGCTTGTATAGAAAAATCAGGCTTTCCGCTAGAATGTTTTGGCAGGTCTTCGGATGTAGATTTTGGTTGCCAGTATGCATTTGGTTTATTTGTTGCCATATGCATAGATGGGAAGCCAAATTCTGTGAACCATATTGGCTTCATTTTAGGTACCCATGAGCTTTTAATGCCTTTCGACCAGTGTTCGTTGCTCCACCAATATTCGATTTGTTTTAATCCCCATTCTGGCATCAAATCTGCTTTTTTGTTACGGTCATAGTAATAGTGCCATAATTCACCATTAGCCCAACCTGTTTTTATGTCATTTACAGAAATGTCACCCCAACTTTTGTTGGTTATGGGAAGATATGCGTCAATTCCTACGACATCTATCGAAGGAGATGACCATAATATATCCAAGTGATGTATTTGAGCTTTGTCATGATGGTATTCTGACCAGTTTGCTGCATACGTGATGATTGCGTTTGGTCCAAGTATTTCTCTCACTTTTTTAGATAAATCAATTAACTCTACCACTGCTGGGTAACGTTTTGGATTGGGGTATTCGTAACGATTATCAACGCTTTGTGTAAGATCTTGTAGTTCTGATCCGATAACAAATGCATCAACTTTACCTTTCAGCAGTTCAGCGTAATGCAATATAAAATTATTATATCCATTTTTCTTATAAAAGAATTCATGGACATTGTCTGGGTTAGTAGCTTTTATCCTGCCCCGCCATGGCTTACCTTCTATGTCCATCAATATCACAGGATAGAACATAACTTTTAAATTTTTGTTCTTTAATAACTCAATATACCTGAGCAAACTACCATCGTTTATGCTTCCGCCATAATTGGGGCGTCCATTATTATCTCGTGAAATAAGATAAGCCGATTGTCTATTCGTATTTCCTATTTTCCATGTTTCAGAAAATATATCTTGCTTGCTATCAACTGCGGGCACGATTTCTAATTTAGAGACATCTGTATCTTTAGATCCGTTTTGTGATATGCCAAACCACGAGACAACAGGAGCGGCCCATTTCAAATTTGGACATGTCTTTTTTAAGGAATTTAAGCTATAAACTGCATCTGCTATTCCTCCATCATTGTGGGAGTTCAAGGCCTTTCCTTTGTTGTCATATACTATGTTTGTGTCGTAAACAAATTCTCCTGAAGCAGGAATTATGTTCATCGCTTTTATTAATTTTTGTGCTGATATCATATCGGTAGATGGCTGGATTGTGATTTTTGCTTGCTTAGTAACTACAGGTAACCCTGTAGTGATTGCTTCTGATGACGTAATGTTTATGTTTTCCACTGTAAGATTTGGGTTTGTAAGCAAATGTACATTCTTTAGATCTAGGCTCTTAATATGTAATTTACCTAGATCTCCTGCTAACTCGACCCCACACTGACTCATGCATTGGATCGTAACTTTATCGTTGTTTTGATAGCTTTCGTCTACATGCAAATGTAGAACGATTTTTTCTGCGCTAGCTGCATTTGAAAGTATAATGGTTTCATTCTGACCATGCATATCAATTGATGGCTCTGATACATAATCTGATATATAGTGGCCCACCTCAGCATAAGATGTGTGCTCGGTATGTATTTTAAAAAATTGGCAACCAGTGAGCAATAAAGTGGTTGTAAGAGATATATAAAGACTTTTATTCATGAGCTATTCCGGAGCAATTCCAATAGATTTATATCAGGCGGAAGAAATAATCAAGAATAAACGCTTTGAATTTGCAAACTAAAACCCAAGCCAAGCATTCACTGAGCGTCTTTCGCAGGGCTCTCCGGGGTTCAGTGACACACACGGGCTCTTGACGATGCGAGGTTTGGTCGCGCATGATTGTAGAAACACTAACAAAGATATAAATAAGATCGCAAAACGTTTCATGGCAGTACCCTTCTGTAACCATGAACATCATAGCATGAATTTTGTTATTTAATTCAATTTTCCATGACAATATTTATATTTTTTACCAGAGCCACATGGGCATGTTTCATTTCTACCAACTTTGCCAAAAGTAGATGAATTTGTATAGTCTTCCGACACGACCCCAACTTTCATAGCTGGGTCTTGGCGAGATTCCTGCATTTCTGTGTCTGGTTCAAATTCTTCAGATAGCATTTCATTAGGTTGGTCCTCGTCTATCTCCATTCGACATACTCTAGTGATATATGTCTCTTTGATATTCGAAAGCATATGAGAAAAATAATCAAATGCTTCTCTTTTATATTCGTTTAGAGGATCTCTCTGTCCAAAAGCCCTGAGGTATATTCCGCTTCTCAAATAATCTAGAGATAGTAAGTGGTCTTTCCAAAGCTGGTCTAATGTAATAAGAAGAATCCTTTGTTCTGCGGTATGGAAGAGCTTATCTCCAAAAGATTTTCGTTTTTTTTGTAATTTTTCTTCTATTTTTTTGTCTAGATAATTCTGTAGGTCTTTGTTATCAACGCCATCTTTATTTAAAAGACTTTTTATATCAAAATTGTCATTATATAGTTGCACTAATTTTTTCTCCAGCCCATCTATGTCCCATTCTTCTTTCATTTTATCTATAGGCATATAGTTGTCTGCTATATCTTGATGAATAGCTTGGTATAGATCTATGGTAGTTTCGTGGATATTATCCTCAGAAATAATCTCGCGACGTTGCTCGTATATTACTTTACGCTGATCATTCATCACGTCATCGAATTTCAATAAGTTTTTCCTTATATCATAGTTCCTTGCTTCTACTTTCATTTGTGCTTTTTCTATAGTTCTGCTGATGATAGGATGTACTATAGCCTCGCCTTCGTTTAGACCAAGTTTCTGTAGCATGCTAGACATTTTTTCTGAAGCAAAAATTCTCATTAGATCGTCTTCTAAAGACAAAAAGAAAATACTTCTTCCGGGGTCCCCCATTCTGCCTGAGCGACCTCTTAGTTGATTATCAATCCTTCTGCTTTCATGACGTTCTGTCCCGATTACAAGCAAGCCACCAGACTGCATAACTAATTCCTTTTCCTTTTGCACCTGTTCTGAACTTTTCTTCAATTCTTTTTGAAAATCAGGATGATCTCTATCTTTTAATTTTCCTAGAGTTAGCATTTCTGGGTTTCCGCCTAGCATTATATCGGTACCACGGCCTGCCATATTTGTTGCTATAGTAACAGTGCCAGATCTTCCTGCTTGGGATATAACGAATGCTTCTTTTTCGTGATGTTTGGCATTGAGAAGATTATGTTCTATATTCTTTTTCTTGAGTAAAGACGAAATATATTCTGATTTTTCTATGCTGATAGTGCCAACTAAAACAGGTTGTTTTTTCGCATGAGCTTTCTCAATTTCTTCAATAATTGCTAAGTATTTTTCTTTCGCAGTTCTGTAGATTAAGTCGTCCTCATCCTTTCTTCTGAGCGGATTTTTAGTTGGTATAGAAAGTACTGTTAATTTGTATATATCTTCAAACTCTCTTGCTTCTGTGGCGCCAGTACCAGTCATGCCAGAAATTTTTGGATAGAGCCTGAAATAATTCTGGAATGTAATTGATGCTAATGTTTGGTTTTCATTTTGCACTGTGACATGTTCTTTTGCTTCAAGCGCTTGATGTAATCCATCAGAAAATCTTCTGCCATCCATGACCCTTCCCGTGAACTCATCTATGATTAAAACTTGTTGGTTTCTGATCAAGTAATCAACATCTTTTTTAAATAAATTATGTGCCTTTAATGCTTGATTCATGTGATGCAAAATATTCACA
>Ga0208506_1000336_pt1 | contig 16232 bp, 7 predicted proteins | sample CryBogCBH29Jul08_FD_184616 | JGI IMG/M metagenome (GOLD analysis project Ga0208506, IMG submission 184616) | Freshwater microbial communities from Crystal Bog, Wisconsin, USA - CBH29Jul08 (SPAdes) | ecosystem: Environmental > Aquatic > Freshwater > Lake | place: Crystal Bog, Wisconsin, USA... | reverse complement strand
AATACGACGACAAAGGCAACAGGACCGAGGAAGAGGAATTTGGTCCGTCAGGCAACAAAAATTTCAAAATAGTATTTAAATACGACGACAAGGGCGTGAAAACCGGCCGAGACTTTTTCACTGCCGATGGCAACCTGTATAGCCGCTCTGAATACAAATACGATGCCAATGGCAATGAAGCTGAAGAAAAAGTATATGACGGAAGCGGAACGTTAAAAAGTACCAACACCAGCAAATACGACAAAATAGACAAAAATGGCAACTGGCTATTGCTGACTCAATACGCCAACGATAAGCTAACCATCATAGCAGAACGGGAGATTTCTTACTACGAATAAAAGATCTGTTGCGCGGTACTGATCAGAAATAAAAAATAGAGCCGGAAGTCTACGAACGGTAAGCCGCACTATGATACCAGGGGTGTGGCACAAAGTGATGCTGCCACTTGCGGTAGCGGTAATAATGTGGCGAATCGACAATAACACAACTGCAAAAACAACAGGCAAAAACAACAAATGCTACAATTGTCAGAATTTGTTTCTTCATAAGTTTCATTGTTCTAATTTACCAATCTCTGAGTTAGCGGAAATACTGGTTTACATTATTCTGGTCAAACTTCGGGCAATTCACATTATCCAGAGGATTCTTTGCATGAAGGTATTTCCCTTTGATAAAAAGTGTAAGCTCCGTTGCTCCGGTTCCCGGCACCAGAGTCGCCATGTTTGAAGTAGAAATATCCATAGATACGCCTACCGCTACATTGCCTACATCCAGCTTCACAGTCGGAATTATGGCATCGCCATTCCTTACATAAGCGCCAAAACTAAAAGTGAAATTGCTCGGAAAGTAAATAGGGGTATTGTGCCAGGAAATAAGACCGCCAAACTCTGAATAGGGATCCTGAAGCGAATAGTCGCCATGCAAGGTAAGCCCCCAATTGCGCGCGATGCTCACATGAAAACCGCCGTTGAAATCCCATCTCATGGGCAGTTTGGTCAGGTTATCGGCACCGGCAAAGATTTCGGTTGGGTGATTAATGTGAAACAAACCCGCGCCGAGGTAGTAGTTGGTACGGCCTTCTTCGTCAAACGAACTGTTGATGCTTACACCGGCGCCAAGATCATAATTGCCTGTCGAATTATAAGCAAAATTTTCTCCAGTGGGATTTGCCTTATCAAAATTCAAATTAATATATTGATTTGTAAAAGTCATTTGGCTCATATTCACCGAACGCGAAAAAAAACCGCCAGTCATCCCTACGCTCAGGTAGGTGTTGTGCTCATCCATCATCGACTTGTTATAGCACAAAGCCGGGTAAATTTCTGTGGTTGTAAAATTGGTCGCTCCTGCCTTGTCATAACTCACATCCAGACCGAAGCTCAAATAATCTCCCTGCTCCCTGTTTACAAGCACCCGTGTTTCACCAGAAATCGCAGCTGTAGTATAGGGATTGTCGGTCCATTGCGCCCACTGGCTGCGGTAATCTATACCAACCTTAAAATCACCACTGAACAAGCCGGTAAGACCCGGATTCCTAAGCGTTGTAATTTCGGGAAACTGGGAAAAATGAATATCCTGTGCCACAGCCAACCGGCTGCCGGTAAACATCAATCCGGAAAACAACACTAATAAATATTTTTTCATTTGCCTTGATAAATATTTTATTTAACCAATGAAATATCGCCGTGAAATACAAAATGTGTACCCTCAACCTCACATACCACATCAATATAGTACATAAAGACATCGGGCTCAAGAACCTGACCTTTAAACGTTCCATCCCAGCCGTAGGTGAAATCATTGGCAGGTATGCCAAATGCTTCGTACATTGTTTGACCCCAACGGTTAAAAACCACCATATGAGCTATGTAACCAATTCCCTTACCGCTCACAATAAATTTATCGTTCTGCCCGTCGCCATTTGGGGTAAAAGTATTTGGTATGAATACCTGCGAATTATTACAAATCAAGAGAATCTGTACAGAATCACATGACCAACAACCCCTGTTCGATTCCACACAAACATGATACCAATTGTTGGAATCCGTGGCTGTTACATTAGTAGATGCACAACTTGGACACACAACTGAGGCTTGGGGCGTCCATTCATATAAGTATCCTGTATCCTGATTGGTTATCTCTACTGTGAGATTTTGTACCGTACCCGCAATCAATGTAATCGGCGAATGTGGTGTTATCGCCAGGGTCGGCATCGGATCTACATAAACCGTTACCTCTCTCGTTACACTGAAACATGCATTTTCATTGATGAAACACGAATAGGTAGTGGATATATCTGGCTTGGCAACCGGATTTGTGGAATTATAGCTACTCAAAGACGTGTCACCAGGTTTACCTGCCACATACCAGGTAAAAGTGCTGCGCGGGTCGGTGCTGGTTACCATGAGGTCTTTATGTGCCCCAATACATATTATAGTATCCGGCGTTATATAGGTAGCAGCAGAATCAAGCACAGACACCGGCACTTTTATCGAATCTTTACATCCATAACGGGAAGTACCTGTTACGGTATATACAATATCTATGGTATCGCTTAAGAAAGGATTGGGAACATGAATATTGCTTATCGAATCATTGGGATACCATGAATAAGTGCTGGTTGCATTGGAAGCAATACTATCTATAACAAATATTTGCTTTGTAGAGCCTTTGCACAAAAAGAAAGGACTCGGGCTGTAGCCTAAAATTGGCAGGGGATTCAATACCAGATTGTGCACGCTACTGTCCTTACAGCCATAGGCATTGGTCACTACAACCGTATAGCTTTCATTGGTATTAGGGCATGCCAGCACAGAGTCGCAGTTCACGCACGATATGCCGGTACCCGGTTTCCATTGGTAGGTGGCATGCGCTACAGAATCTACGTGCAAAATGGCACATGCGCCTGCGCATATGCTGTCGGGTCCATATATTTTTACAGGAGAAGAGGTGTCAACATGAATTACTGTAATTGCTTCACAGCCATTTGATGCCCGATAATAAACCGTATCAACACCAGGAACAAAAGCCTGAATGATAGCAGTATTACCCGCATCAGATACAAAGTTGACCACCGTGGTATTGTATAAACTCCAGGTGGGTCCCGCAGTTGCATCAAACAATGTCGTCACTGCACCAACGCACAAAGTGGTACTACCAATTATCGGATCCGGCGACGGAATAATATTCATATTGAAGGTTGCAATCGGACAACCCGGAGTCTGATACGTAACGGTAGGGGTACCGACACTAACACCAACCACTTCACCGCTTCTTGCACCAACTGTTGCCCACGATGTAGGAGATACGGTCCAGATACCTCCGGGTGTTGCATCATGTAGTTGTGTGGAATCGCCAACGCACAATGTCTTCTTACCGGTTATTGGCCCGACAGGCATGCCCACATGTACAATTACACTATCATAGCAACTGGATGGATACGAATAATAGATAATCACCGTACCCGGAGCTAATGTTGCTGTTACTGCACCTACAGGGTTTACCGTGGCAATAAAAGGATCTGAACTTGACCAGTACCCACCTACAGTTGTATCGGTAAACTGTATGGAAACATCTGTACCAAGACAAACAGAGGTGTCAAGCCCCAGAATTGGTGCTGGTGTTGGTCGAACATATAATTTCAAGGTGCTGTCGTTCTTCGTTCCGCAGATATTTGATACGGTCAGATAATATTTACCGGTATCAGCCAGACTAGCCTGGAATGGGAAAGGGTTCTTCAGGGTTGAAGAATAACCATTTGGCCCTGTCCACGCGTATCTTGTACCGGGAGATGAAAATGTAGTATCCTGCAGATGAACGAGATATCTGGTGCAAATGGTGTCTGGTGAAACGATCGCCGAAAGTGCCAGAGGCAATGAATCTACTTGAATCCAGCCGGAAGTGTCTGTTTTCGGAGGACACCCAAGGGCGGTTGCTGTGAACGTGTAAATACCCGTATTGAGTGTTGTAGCAGTAAACGACGGCGGATTGAGTAGCGTAGATGTATAGCCGTCAGGGCCTTGCCAGAGGTAGGTAACGCCACTACCACCGGAACAGGTGGCTCCGAGTGTAATCATTGTTCCCTGACAAATTGTATCAGCAGTCGTAGGCGTGATGCTGATTGCACTGGTGTTAACATTTACAGTAAGATTCAGGGTGGTACTAGCAGTTCCGCAGTTGTTGGTTGCCTGAAGCGTAAATATGCCCGAGTCGGCCATATTCACAGTAAATGGTGGAGGATTAGCGCCTTCAAAAAAGCCCGAGGTGCCGGGGCCTATCCACTTATAGGTAATGAGATCGGTATCCAGACTCCCATAAGCAGCGGCTGTGAATGTTACAGGGTCGCCGGAACAAATCGGATTTGGAGATACAGAAACCGAAAACGGCTCAAAAACAGGCGGCCCGACAAGGATAAGACAAGTCTGAGAAACAATTGAATCTAAAACACCAGCCGCATTGAGCCATGAGACCTCACAAAAGTAAAAATAAGCGTCAGCTATGGCAGTTGAAGGCGTAGGTCCGGTTGGTACAGTAGTTAGAAAGCCGGGTACGGTAACAGTATTAACCGTGGCACTAAAAATCGGCGCTCCCACCGGAATATTTGAGTTTGTGTTCAGATGGTAGTACCAATTCACGGTTACTGTTCTGGTAGCCGTTGCACCTCCAACCAAAGCTGTATTGATTGTACAGGTCAGCGCCTCGGCAGCAGCCCCGATACAATAGTCGCGCGGGGTATCAATCATCACGGTATCGGGATAGTAGTTCTGGCCATAGCTTTTCATGCCGGCAAATGCCAGCAGAAAGAACAGGATGAGTAATATGCGTCTCTTTTTCATAAGCTTATATCTAATCAATAGGCTAATCGAATATCCACAAGGGGTTAAAAACTTTTACAGCAAAAATACTGTAAAATTCAGCCCAAGTTATAATTTATTTATTAATATCTAAATCAGCGATAAATGTAAAACAATTTCTGCCAAATAAAAAATTCCGGCTCATTTTAGCTTCTATGTTTTCATTTTACCGGCTTACCGATGTTAAATCTACTAACAATCCGGATAATAAAAAAATAAAAAAATGTAAGTTATTAGTTGAGTAAAATTTTTAAACCACCAGTTAAAAAAAACACAATGCACCTAATAAACACAATTACGGTCAATCAAATAATTTGAAACGAAACAAGGGTCGCTTTTGCGACCCTTGTTTCCAAATTTTAAAAGAAAAAAAAATTATGCTCCGATCAAAACTTTTGGTGCAGCAGAGCGGATTTCATCATTCGCCTGATCTGCGTATTTTGCAAAGTTCTTGATAAACAGTTCTGCAAGTTCATTGGCTTTCTTATCATAAGCCTCTTTGTCTTCCCATGTATTGCGCGGAACCAGAATTTCTTCAGGCACGTTCGGGCAAGTTGTTGGCATCAATACACCAAAAACAGGGTGCGGATGAAATTCAACTTTCTCAAGGTCTCCGTTCAAGGCTGCGGTAATCATAGCACGGGTGTATTTCAGTTTCATACGGCTACCTACGCCATAAGGGCCGCCGCTCCAGCCTGTATTCACCAGCCATACATTTACTTCAGGATGTTCTTCCAGCTTTTTACCCAGCAACTCCGCATATTTTGTGGGGTGTAATGGAAGGAATACCCGTCCGAAACAAGCCGAGAAAGTAGTCTGAGGCTCAACAACGCCAACTTCGGTACCGGCAACTTTTGCAGTATAACCGCTGATGAAGTGGTACATAGCTTGTGATTTCGTGAGCTTAGATATCGGAGGAAGAATACCAAATGCATCGCAGGTAAGGAAAAATACATTCTGTGGCAAACCGCCGTAAGATGGTTCTTTTGCATTAGAAATATGATCTATCGGATAGGCAGCGCGTGTATTTTCAGTAACAGAAGCATTCAGATAATCTACTTTATTGGTGCCTTCATAAAATCTGGTGTTTTCCAGCAGGCAACCAGGCTTGATAGCGGCATAAATTTGTGGTTCTTTTTCTTCGCTCAGGTCTATACATTTTGCGTAGCAGCCACCTTCGAAGTTGAAGATAGACTTCGGTGCCCATCCGTGTTCGTCGTCGCCTATCAAAGCACGCTCAGGATCAGCGCTCAAAGTAGTTTTGCCGGTACCGCTCAATCCGAAGAACAAGGCAACATCGCCATCTTTGCCTTCGTTGGCAGAGCAGTGCATGCTCAACACTTTATGATTATGTGGCAGAATAAAGTTGAGCACACCAAAAATGCCTTTTTTCATTTCGCCTGTATAAGCCGAACCACCGATCAGGATTACTTTTTTGGTGAAATTGACAATGGTAAAATTGCCCTGACGGGTATGATCAACTGCCGGATCTGCAAGGAACCCGGGAGCCTGCAATATCAGCCATTCGTGGTTATGAACATCAATTTCAGATTGAGTAGGACGTAAAAAAAGGTCATTGCAAAACAAATTAGCCCAGGGAGTTTCGTTTACAACCCTGATGTTGAGCCTGTATTCAGGATCAGCGCAGGCATAAGAATCGCGCACCCAAATGTCTTTGCCGGTAAAATAATCGCAAACTTTTTTATACAGATTATCAAACGCCTCCGGAGCCATAGGAATATTTACATCACCCCAATCTACGCTCTTCTCAGTGATCGCGTCTTTCACTGTAAATTTATCTTTGGGCGAACGGCCTGTAAATTTACCGGTGTCTACACAAAGTGCACCGGTATCATTCAATACGCCCTGACCTAATTCAAGAGTTTTGTTCACTAATTCTTCAGCGCTTAGATTCCAGTAAGCTGTTGCTGCATGAATGCCCAAGTCTTCCAGTTTGAAGTTCGGGTTCTTTTTACCATATTCCTGCATAAGATTCAAAATTTAATAGATTAAGAAAATAGGCTGCAAAATTAAAACTATTTCGTTTAAGAATGTGAATATATTCTACCAATTAATTCAATTTTTCAAAATCGTATATCAACAATGCCACTCAAAAACAATGCTTTGTGTATTTTAGCCCGCCAGCTGCTATCAACTATTGCTTCCGCCGGTAAGTTTCAAAATGGATACCGTCTGTAAACACTGCTATCGTAAATTTTTCCGGCAGCTGTGCTACATAGTCCTTTACCCATTTAGCATCCGGGGCCTGATATACCTGCACGGTGTCCCATACCTTGTATTCAGGGTTCACTTTTAGCACAACCTCGGGGCACAGATAATCTAGTCCCGCTTTTTGCTCGTCGGTAATAGTTTGGGTGGCTATTGTACCGGGTTGTGGAGCGCTTTTTTCAATTTTATCACCTTTCACTCCTTCAGTAAACAGGAGTGGTGCTTTTTTCAAGCGAGCGTCCTTCAAAGCCAGGCCTGTCTGGTGGTAGGTAGTAATTCTGTTTTTATACTCAGGGTACGTAAAAACATTAATAAAAGTGGTAATCACATTTCCAATCAAACCAACAAAAATAACCAGAGATACTGCCTTGCCAAGTCTTGAAACCAAACCTTTTGCGGTATTCAGATGGTCCAGAAAATAAATGATGAGGATAGAAACAGACGGAACCGTGAATGCTACCAGCCTGGCTACGCCGCCCATAAGTTTCTGGCTGGCTATCAGCATCAGGGTAATTGATATCAGCAAGGCAGCATATATTCTGCATATTTTGCCGAAAGAGTAATGATCATTGCTTAGGTCATCCCAACTGTGTTTCGCCAAATAAAATAGGAAGGATGCTAGCCCCACCAAGCCAAAAATGATTTCAAAAACAAAACCCGAGCCTACCAATGAAAAAAACTTCCACATATTCAGCAAAACCGGGTTTTCATGCTCATTCATCCCCAACATGTTGCGATAAGAGTGATACATCCGGCTATTGGCCATTACATGCGATAAATCGACCCGGTAAAAAACCAAAATACTCGCCAGAGCAAGGCCTAAAGGAAGTCCCATTTTTAGCAGAAGCCACCTGTCGCGTTCAATACAATTACTTGAAAAACCTCTCAATATAAGAAAAAAACATATCGGGAACACAGGTAACACAGCTATAGTATAAGTATAACTAAAAAAAGGAGCCACAATCAAAGACAAACATAGCAGAATATACCTTATACTACCCACCTTCATCATCCCGAAACGCAAATCGTAAAACGCTTTCAGTTGCAGCAATGCCGCCAAAGTCAGAAACAGCTCCATTTCATATTGCTTTGTCTGCACTATATAATCGGTAAAGGTTTGAGAGGATAATAAAATAAGGATAAACAAATAACCATTGATGGTCGGCGAGGGGAAAATCAGCTTCCTTAGCCGGAACATCAAGAATATGCCGGCAGCGGCTGTGATGAGGGCAGGAAAGCGAAGTGACTGGTAACTATAATCAAAAAACGACGTAATCTTTTTCAGGCAAATAAGATAAGTTCTCGGGCATTCCTGCAGCAAATCCAGAACGCCCCACAGTTCTTTTTCACTCTTAAACTTTAAGTTATATATCAGTCGCCATTCGTCGTTCCAAAACGGACGAATCTCAAACAAAGCCATAGCCAGCGCAAAGCCCAGCAAATAAACTACTAAAAAAATTGTAATGACACGTATCGTCTTTTCGGTAAACCGGAACTTCACAGGGTAAAAATAAAATAATAATTTATTTTTTTCGGCACGGTTCACACCCAATTGTCCAGCTATCCGGGACTAATAATCCAGCTGTTCGGGATTTATAATCCCGAACCAACCGGGCGGGGGTTTGCAACCCCCAATTCCCTATAAGCACTCGCTCCCGCACTCACTCCCACCCTTACGCTACTCCTTCACTACCTGCTGCCTGCCTATGGTGTTGCCTGCTTTATCCTGCGCCAGCAGCCAGTAGACCCCGGGGGCAAGGCCGCCCATAGGGAAAGTTTCTGTATCCTGCAGCCAGGGCAGGCTTTCTGTGCGCACCCGCTGCCCTGCGGCATTGATTAAAGTAAACATTATAAGATTGCCTTTTGGATAATCAGCTATGTTAATATTCAGGGTATTGGTTGTGGGGTTGGGGAAGATGTGGATATTGAAGGATGATTGCACTGTTTTTGGAGTGGATGATAAATGATAAACGCCAAAAATCTCGTATAATTCGTAATAATAATTAGATTGTATGGTTGGAATACTATCATAATAACCATCGCCGGTACTGGAATCTGTAACATTAAACAGAAAATTGTATGCATGTGTTGGCTCCTGGTAGGAATCGTAAGTAAAAGCTACTTTTTCCACATTTTCCAAAAGGCCGGGAGGATAACACCAACTGCTATATAAAGTATCGGGCAAGCCAATACCTGATACATTCTTTGTGATAATATGATATTCGTATATAGTACCTGAATCCAGATTGTATTCTGTTGTTTTTCCCAGAGTCCAGTAATTTATGCCCGAAGTATATCCAAATGAATCTCTTTGCTCTGGCATCCATAACGAAGTGTAGGTAGAAACCATGCTTATGCTATCTGTCATCAAAGTTGTATCGCCATAATATGTCATATTATACATGGTTTGCGGCTGCCATCCGGTTGTATCGTAGGTATAATAAATTGCCAGAATAATATTCCCTGAATCATTATAAAAATATTTCCACATTTCCTGTGGCGTCCACATACCTGACCCTAAATACATATTCGACGAATCTTCATAAACCCTGTTCATACTATCATAGAGAAAAATACGGTTTTCTGTAGTATCCCAAATTCCATAGCTCCACGATAAAGCATAAGAAATGGTAATGTTATTTAATGAATCAAATGTATTTATATATTGATTATTTGTATAGCTTGTCGTAGAATCGCCTGTCGCCTGATCAATAAAATCAAGCACATTTTTGCTGCTATCGTAAGTAAATGCCTGAACATCAGTATAAGCGCCGGGCAGTAAGGTATCAAGATTCAACATATAAGCTGAATCACAAAATATAGAGGGTGCGCTGTTGTGATCCCAAAATCCAATACCCAAAGAATATTGAAAAATAAGACTACCCGGCAGACCAAAATAATTGTTATAACCCATAGAATTGTAGTTGAATAAAGAAGAGTTGTCGGAGCTGTAAACATATTGCGTTGAGTCTGTAAGGGTATTACCGGAATCGCTTATTACTTCATCAGACCATGCTATTAATCTTTGTGCGTATTCCGCAGTCGTGCGGGCTGTAGATTTTTTTACAGATTGTTGATGCTGGCGTTTCGTTGCTTGTTGCTGCAATTTGCCGCGGATGTGGGCATTTTGTTTGTTCCATTTTTCATTTTTTACATGTACCGATTTTGTCTTACCAAAAGCCGTCAATTGCAGCAATAGCAATATTGCTAAAAGAAATGTGCTTATTTTTTTCATTTTTATTAATTTTATATTTTTACTAATTTTTTGCTAATGGATTTATTCCCTATTTGGATTGTTGCAATATACAGACCTGGCGTGAGATTCTCGGAATGTATTTGTATTTTATGAACCCCTGCTGATTGATTTTCATCAAGTGGATCTAACACGTTTTCCATTTTTTGTCCTAAAGTATTGGTGAAATCAATATGAACAATGGAATTCGTAGATATTTGATATGTCAATGTTGCATTGCCCGATGTCGGATTAGGCATAATATCCACGTCCAATTCATCTTCTGGCATTACAATTGTGTATTTTGCTATGGTATCATTATTCCAACCATACCTTTTTGAAAGTAAATCTATGAATGCCGTATCTTTTCTGAATCCATTAATAAATACATATTTCAATCCGGTTATTGCTTTTTCCCGATTACCGGGAATGCTCATTAAACTATCAAATGTTGACATTTTTGTAGTTTCGGGATAATCAACTTTCGGATGGTTTTTAATGCCCTTGCCATATGGGAAATATTCTACCGGCACATTTTTATGATAAAGAGATGTGTCTTTATTGTTTGTTTCCCCATTTTCCGCAGTCGGGCGGTGCCTGTGCCCAGATCCTGAACATCCCGGCGCCCCCGGATCCTGAATCACTGAAGCAAAATTGTAAGCCTGATCATTGCAAACAGCGCCATGACATTTATAATCCTGAATTGTGGCATCAAAATAACTACCATATTCTGCGTCAAAACCGTGACCCGCAGAAGGATCCTGTGGAAGTAAATCAATAGCCTGCCCGCCCCTAAACTGCACCCATCCACAAGTACCGTCGATTTGATCTACTGCCGAAAGATATTGCAACCAGTTGAGAGAGAGTTTATTTTGCTTCGATCCATAATTAATGTTGTCAGGATAATTAACATTATAATTCTCACAATAGTAGGGATTTATCATGCCCTGCAAATATTCGGGATAAAGACTGGGATTTGTTTCATTAGCCAACTCATGTTGATAAGAATACAAATTGAATAGCTCCATATAGTCTAATCCATTAAATTCTGATGCATAATCGGGGGTATTATCATAACAGGCTATACCGCGCCTATGAGCTGGGTCCGCAACCAAGTCATTACCAGACCATACAGGCAATACATACCCACCTGGGAGCGTAACAGGTGATGAATATAAAGTTGGTGTTGGATTTGCAGCATTTTCATTGTTCCAGGGTCCACAACATGGCGCATTGTCTAGCATATTTTTTATGTACCAGTCATTTTCATATCCACGCGGCCCTTGGATCAATTGGTATAACAAAGGATATTGCGGCATTCCAAAATAATCGCTTAGAGCTCTTGCCCGAATTGCGCCCCAGGATTGTGTGGAAGCACCAGCACGAGCTTCAAATAATTCTTTATTTACTATCATTTCAGCTCCTGTTAAGATAAAAAAAGGTATTGCAAGAGCCAAAGCTAAATATTCATCATAATGATCTATTGTCATCGCTAGCGCAACTGTTGAATAGCCTATTAATGCAAATGCAAGTGCAGTTCCAATTAAAACCAGAAGATTAACAACATTAGCAAGACTAATTGCCTGCGTCCAGTCATTGCCAAAACAAACGTAAGAATCATCATACATATCAATTGTTGCAGGTATGAGACATCCTGGATCTAATCTCGGTTCCTGCATCATCTCAAACAAATTTATAAAAACAGTCCTGTTGGTTGTAGTAAAATCATGCCATGCTGCATCTGTCAATACCCCACCCGCATAAGTACCTGCACCTGTGCTATGTAATATTTTATAACAAGCATCAGTAGCACCGAGCGCTGAAAATGCATAAACGCCTGACATCGCGCAATTACCACCTGCACAATCACTATGATTTAGAATATCTGGCGGTGTGTACCAGGACCCATAACATACTAAAGGACAAGGCAAATCATCATGCGGTCCATTATATTCAGAAGGCCAGTGAATGATCTGGTACATTGTTTGCCAGGCTCGTAATCGCAAGCCGGGTATCTCAGGCTCCGGGCCATCCAAATAATTACAGAGTAGCCCATAACCGATAAATATTTCGTTCAGTTGATCTTGAGACTCAGCGCTGGGATAGCCGATGGAACTCGCATCATATTCAACACCGTGGTAGTATGATGACGAATTTATGTTTGGTTGAGCGATTGATCCAAGATTCGGTCCATGATAAGAAGTCCTGAATGCGCCTGATGCTTTATTTACCATAAATGAGTCACCTACCGTAGTAATTCCAGGTCGGTTAAAGTGTTTATAATTATTAGGATTTCTTACCGGGTCGGTTATAGTCAAAAAAGGTACATCGTCTCTCAAAAAAAAGCCAGACGACGGTGCAGGGCAAAGTGAGCATATTGCCGTCGTCTTGTTGCCTGGGTAACTGGCAGAGTCATAAGAATCATGCAATGCTTCCCATTCATAGTAATAGCTATTGTCACTTAATCGTTGAAATGCATTCATGACGGAATCAATTTCCCTTAGTGTTTCAGCGGTGCTTAAGCCATGATCCCGCAATTGCCGGTACTCAATCGCAAGTGTCGATAAATAATGCCCTAAGCTATTGGTAGCATCAGTACCCCAATCCAGCATATTTTGACAATTTGGAATATGGGCACCATAAACACCATACAAATCCCCCCATTCTTTATTGTCATCCCATCTATCGCGGCAAGATGCCGGAAGGCTTTCTCCGGCATTTGTGCCAATTTTCATAAAATCGTTCACCAATCTATAGCGGTAATACCAGTAGCGTTGCAGGTTGCTGTACCAGCTATCTATACTGCCTGGCGTGCCTGCTGTTACCATATTTGTCCACCCATTCAGAGTATAATCCACATTTTGAGGTGTTTGGGCAAATATTGTATTTAGCCAGAAATTAAATACAATTAATAATAATATTTTTTTCATTGGATTCTGTTTTATAATAGCAAAATAATATTCAATTAAAGAGTCGATTAGAAGCGTAATTTCTATGTTTTGAGTTAAATATGCTGCAATGTGATAATTATTAAATTATTTTATAATGCAATATGATATCTTAATAAATTCCAGTTCTTATATACCGAATCCTGTGAATGATTAAAAATTATTTTTACAAATCCAATTTTGTCGCAACTATAAAACCAATCATTAACCAAAATCCCTTCATAAAATATCGCTGAATTAAAACGACGAATTTTTGCAACAATATTAAATCTTTCACCATTATAGAAGTACGACGGATAAATATCTGCAATACCGTCTATGCCAGTAGAAGTTGAATCATAGTATCCAATAAAAATTGGGTACATAAAAATAGTTCCTTTATAATAATTTTCTGTTGGAATAGAACTGTATATTTGAAATGAAAAAAATGAATCAGATAAATCATATAACCAAGTTTCGAATACAGTGTCCTCATCGTAGATTACAACAGTAATTAGATAACTGTTTGAGGTAAAAGTTGTACCGGGATTAAATTGCTGAATCGCTTTTGTGACCACGAAACTATCCACCCTGCCACTTACAGAATCCAAATAAATCCAGTAAGTACCCTGCTTAAAACCATAATTTTGCATCAATGCGGGATTAATGGGTATATTGGGCATATGAGTTTTGTTGCAACTATGTATCACCACTGTCATTAAAACGATAGCTATCAGTATGTTTTTCATAAATTATTGCTTTTTTGCCTTTAGTTCTTCCACTTGTTTTTGCAAGTCTATCACGTAAAGTGTCAGTTCTTCAATTTTTTTCAATAACTTCGCATCCATTTCGCCTACGTCCACACCGTCTTTTACTACTTGCTCGGCGCTGGGTATTTCGGGGAGATGTTTGTTTTTGGTAATGTATTTTTCCAGTTTTGGTAAAGACATCAGGTCATTGTCATCATCAAATACATTATCACTCCAGTTTTCAGTAGTATGTATGGCTACATGTACGCGCTCTGTGAGAATCCCCTTTTCTACATACAAGTCATAATTATTAGGGCTTGGTGCATAGGTAGATAGATTGGTGATCAGATCGGTGCCAATTACTACTCTTCCGCCCTTGGTTATCGCCATTTGGTAAGTAATGGCAGAGCTATTCGTATTCATAAACAAATCTGCCAACTGGTCATCTGCTGCATCAATAACTCCGTTTGATATATATCTTACCGATCCCGCCCTCACATCGCTGCCTACCGCAGGATAAGAAGTGCCGTACATCTCAAAAGTAGGGCCGTTGGTGCTACTTGTGCTGGTATGCAAAACAAGCGCTCCCGATGTGCTATTGCCATTAATCGTATTCCAGTCGGTGGGCGATGGCGCATAAAAACCCATTTGGTTCAGCACCGTAAGCACATCATTCGGTCTGGCCCATGATGAATTTGCCCCAGTGCCTATGGTCACATTATTATTATTGGATATTCCCATCATAGGCGTAGATGCGCCGCTGTGATTTACATTAAAAACATGACCAAACCCCAACGATGGCATAGTGGAAATATAATCTATTATGCCACCGGCAGAACTATAATCGCCATTAAGCGTTATGTGCGATTCTGGCGCTCCATTGAAGCCCATGGATAACGAAAGTGAGCCATTATTGCTATTGGCAAAAAGATAGCGTGGCGCAGACGGCGACGGCGTATAGAAACCAATCTGACCCTGAACAGTGAGCACATCGCCGGGGCTCGCCCATGCAGGCAATACATTTGTACCGATAATTGTGGTTCCCTCGTTGGTAATGCCTAAATTGTTGATTGTACCCACACTCGATCTGTTTGAAAAAGTGTGTGCAAACGTAAGGCCGGAAGTTGTTGGGTAGCTGTTGGCATAATAAAACATTTGTCCTGGATGCAGAGAATTAGCTAGAGAATACATGCCAATAGCCCCGCCATCGGTTGAAGCCGTATTGGCGTCAATTTCCAAACCGCCCCAAAACCCGTTACCATGTATTGTTTTTATGTGAGCAGGATCGGCATCATAAAAACCAATCTGGTCTTTCACAGTCAGCACGTCGCCGGTTGCCGCAACTGTCGGATCAATACCGCTGCCGATGGTTACCTGATTATTACCAATCACCATATTATAAAAAGGAGACCCCGAATTATAGTTTTGAAAAGCAGCCCAGCCCGTGTTGCTGGTAGTGTTCAGAATACCGCCTTGCAAATGAGGGTTCGTAAGATAGCCATCGCCAAAAAGTTCTGTGGTAGCGCCATTGGCATAACCTGTTTTTGCGTGGATTGCAAGATCCCCTGCGCTGGTGTTGCCGTTTATCACCCTTGGGGTAGCATCTGTACCGTCATAGAAGCCTAATTGGTCTTTTACGGTCAATACATCGCCGGTTGCAGCATAAGTTGGATCTATGCCATGACCAATTGTTACCTGATTATCTTCGCCAACAACCATGTTATAGAATGAGGCGCCAGCATTATAATTTTCGAATGTAGTCCAACCACCTGTAGATAAATTAGTGATGCCGCCGGAAAGATAGGGTAGCCCAACATCTCCAGTAAGCGTAATACTTGGAGCTTCCCCAAATGCATGACCGCAATTTATCTCAAGCCAAGCTGAGGTAGCATTACCATTTATGGTACGAGGGTATGTGGGATCGGCATCATAAAAGCCCATTTGGTCTTTCACGGTCAGCACATCGCCTGTTGCTGCAATAGATGGGTCTATACCACTACCAATAGTTGTTTGATTGTTGCCTATTACAGCATTGGTTGTGACCGTACCAGAATTATAATTCTGGAATACATCCCAGCCCACGGCTCCGTTTGTTGTATTCATGATAAAACCTCCTATCAGCGGATAAGATCCACCCATCAACTGAATACCTGCGCCATTTGCGGTATTTGTATTGGCATTGATTCCCAAATAGCTCTGGCTGGTATTTCCATTTATTATACGTTGCATAGCAGGACTATTA
>Ga0208506_1000335_pt1 | contig 16303 bp, 7 predicted proteins | sample CryBogCBH29Jul08_FD_184616 | JGI IMG/M metagenome (GOLD analysis project Ga0208506, IMG submission 184616) | Freshwater microbial communities from Crystal Bog, Wisconsin, USA - CBH29Jul08 (SPAdes) | ecosystem: Environmental > Aquatic > Freshwater > Lake | place: Crystal Bog, Wisconsin, USA... | reverse complement strand
AGATGACGCCCCCGTTATGGGGGATATAACCAAAGGCACGCCAACGGTGACTATTTTGGTGGCGCTTGCGCTGCCGCATGCATTTGTAAAGGTAAAGCTGATGGTAACCGCGCCGGTACTGATGCCTGTAGCCACTCCGGTAGCACTGTCGATGATACAGACACTGTTGTTTGAGGAATGCCAAATGCCTGTGAGAGTAGAATCTGTAAATGTTGTTGTATCGCCACCAACGCAGGGGCTGTGCGTGACGGTGATGGATGTTGCGCGCGCCGTGCTATCTGAAATAATAGTATAGAAGGCATTGGGAAGGCAGCCGGTAGTATAAGTGATAACGGCTGAGCCGGCCGCAAAAGTATTTACCACGCCTGCCGCTGTAACGTTTGCTACACTGGTTGGGTTGGCCGACCAGTCTCCTCCGGGCACGGAATCGGACAAAGTGAATGATGTGCCGAAACAGACGTGATGACTGCCGCCTGTAATAGCAGAGGGAGAGGCGGCCAGGGTGCAAATTATGGTTATTGTGTCGGCAGCCCCACCCGAGTCCATAACAGAGATACGCATGCTGTCTGAGCCCGAAAAGCCGGAGTCTGGCAAATAGAGAATACCCGAAGCAGAATCTGCATCAGTGCCCGAAGCGCTTGTGCCGAAGGGCAGACCGGTTATAAGACCATGGCCGGGAGCTGCCAATAAGCTCCAGGTGAGTGTACCGGTAGCATAACCGCCGGTACTGCTGCTGTCGGATACGGTGAGCAAGCCGTCAAGACTTACCGAGGGTGTGTTGGTGCACGCATTCAACGTAACAGTATGGCCGGAAGTGTACCTTATGATAGAATTGGCTGATGACTGTAGAGATAAGCCGGATACTAAAAATAAAACGTTTAATATCCACCATATGTCGCCGACTTTTCTGTATTGCTTCATATTATTCATACACACACGATTACATTTTAACAAAGGTACTACAATAACTTTTTTGTTGTAAATATCTTACCATTTTTGAAGAATAAACACTACAATCCCAAATGGTGGTGTGGACTTGTTTCTGTTTGTCTCGAGTATATTATTATGGTTTACATTATAATCTGCTTTGCACAGGTCTGGAGCGTGCAACACTAAATGACCAGACTTAGTTCATTGTAAATTTGTATGAGTTTATTTTATTCATTGTTTGAGCCAAATTGCTGCAAAATTGCTCCGGGCAAAGCACAAAAATTATGTGCAGGAATTTGGGGAACATGGATGTGTTAATGCACTGCCTTGAGGGCGTGATATTGAGAAAGTTTTTTGTGTTTGTTGGTGCTCTGAACGCCTTGAAAAACCGTAGCCAAATCAATTTGAAAAGTGAGTAGGTTGTAGACAACTGTCTACAACCTACTGATGCTGAGGGTTTTTTCTTTCTAATATTTTGGAATATAATTAAAATACAATATCAAAAATAAGACAAGTGTTGAAAATTTTTTTCAGTTTTTTTTGAATAATTATCGTTAAATTGGTGTTATTAACGTTTAGGTAGCGATTTAAAAATTTTTTATTGCCGATAAAGCCTAAATATGATTAATTGAAAAAAATATGTATTTATAGATGAAAATCAATATATTGAGATAAATAAACAAAAAGCATAACTTACAAGTTTACCGGATCTTCATATTGTAAGGTTTTGATATATTGCATAAATATCCAAAAACTGATAAAGATCATCTGTTTTTTAACTCCTGATTGAATACGGTGGCTTGCATAGGATTTAAAGATTCCTTAACTTGCAGGTAATATTGCCATTGGTATGCCGGACATCGAAGATTTCTGGTAACTGACTATGACTTTTGCAGAGTTTATAATAGATTAAATTATATTGATTATCTTTATTAATTATTGAGTGTATGACTAACTTTTTTACTTTGGGTGAGGGTTTCAGGAATTTGTGTTTGACTTTATCAGATGACTTAAAGGTTAATAAGTCTGAATCAATGAAGAGTGCCACTTCCCTGCTATTTGGGCGATGGCTTGTAGTTTTATTGCTTATTTTGATATCTGTATCAAATTCATTTGGAACAGCTTATGGTCCAAGCGGGTCATCAAGGGTTACACCCACCGGAGGCCCTACCTATCCTTGCGGGGGCACGACAAATGGAACAGCGTACACCTGTACATTTACGTTTTGTACTACAGGTAACGGTAATGGAGGGCTAAGCTATAACGTATATTGGTATTTGAACGGAACTTTGGTGTATACCGACCCAACCGGGTACTCATTTCCAACAACTTCTGGAGCGACTGTCACCTACACGCTGCCTATTGGAGGGATGACTTATCCCAGTGTATCATCCAACACAACCTATTCGGGCTCGCCAACATTGCAATCAGCACCTTCTTCCGGTACCGGTCTGGTGTGTGTATTGGTATGGACTAGTCCTGGCACGAGTACTTCGGCAAAATGCAGCGTCAGTTATCCGACCGGTACAGACTATTGCAATTCCAATGGCCTGAGTGTTACGGTTTATGCCACACCTTCAGTTGTGAGTGTGTCAGCAGCCGCTAACCCAGCTTGTAATAGTACAACGCTGAATGCAACAGGCGGAACTGGTGGCACGATTTACTGGGAGAGCACTACTTCAGGCGGCACGTCTACGTCAACAGCAGCAACATCTCAAACCGTTAATGCATCCGGAACTTATTATTTCAGGGCTTATAATTCTTCCGGCGGAGGCTGTTGGGGTTCGCAGGGCAGTATTACACAGGTTGTTAACGTTATTCCTTCTTCGCTTACTGCTACTGCGTCGGCTTCCAGCGTTTGTCCCGGGGGCACTTTTTCGCTTTCGGGTTCTTCTACGGGCGCTGCAGGTTCAATTACGTACTCATGGGCTGGTCCTGGTGGGTACACCTCTGGTGTTCTCAGTCCGGGTACCATTACACCTACTGCCAGTGGCGTATATACGCTCACGGCTTCAGGCTCCCCCTGCACTGCCCGCACGGCTACCACAACTTCTGTGAACATAATTTCAGCTCCTGTCATCACGGCTACTGCCACACCTACCGCCATTTGCCCGGGCGGTACTTTAGGTTTGTATTCTACCCCAAGCGGCGGCTCCGGCACCTATTCTACGTATTCGTGGACTGGGCCTGGTTCCTACACAGCTTCTGTTCGAAATCCCTCCTTGTCCGGCATTACTTCGGCCGGGGCAGGGGTTTATTCCGTTGTTGTAACTGACAATGTGGGCTGTGTATCGGCTGCAGGGTCTACTGCAGCTGTCACTTTGCTGGCGGCACCAACAACACTTGCGTCAGGCGTTGGTGTTTCATCGGTTACGACCACAACCGCCACCATAAGCTGGACAAACGGTAATGGAGCAGACCGTATAGTAGTGATTAGTACCGGTGCAGTTGTGAGTCCGACAAATGGCACCTCCTATTCTGCTAGTACAACCTATGGGTCGGGAGCTACAACCGGCACCAATAACTATGTAGTATATAATGGTACAGGCACTTCGGTGAGTGTTACAAACCTGACATCGAGTACTTCGTATACAGTTTCGGTTTATGAATATAATACCGGGACCGGCTGTTACTATTATAGTTCCGCTGCAAGTGCGGCATTGCTTACCAATTGCGGCAGCGCTCCAACAGGCGGTACAGTTGTCGTATCCCCATCAAGTGGTGGCTCCGGCACAGTATTTAATCTGTCACTGTCCGGCGCATCTACTTTTGGTGGCATCACCTATCAATGGTATTCATCTCCAAATAATTCTACCTGGAGTTTACTAACAGGAGCAACAAATTCTACTTACAGCTTTACCGGTGTAAGCGCAAATACTTACTATAAATGTGTTCTTACCTGCTCCAGTTATGGTTCTGGAACCGCTACTTCAGCAGAAATCTATTATGTTAGCTGTGCAACTACGTCTTCTTCGTGGTACACCAATGCAACAGCAGCGTATTATTTTAATGGTACCAATAATACTACATCTCCGGGCACTGTGCAGACTTGGACAGCGCCAAGTGGGGTTACAAGTGTGACGGTAGATATGGCAGGAGCCAAGGGTGGTAATCAGAATAATGCTGCGGCCGCGATTGGCGGCCCCGGGGGGCGAGTACAGGGCACATTAAGTGTAACGCCCGGCAATACATATTATATTTATGTAGGTCATAGGGGAGATAGTGCAGCGAGCGGTATGGCGGCTGTGCCTGCAGGCGGATCCAATTCGGGCGGCGGGGCAGTTGGTGGAGCTGGAAGTACCGGCGATGGAGGTTCCACAGGTGGAGGCTCTACAGATATCCGCACTACTTCGGGTAGTACGGGCGCTGCATTATCATCAAGACTCATCGTTGCTGCCGGCGGCGGCGGCGGGGCTTATAATTCTGGTGAGCCTGGTGGACTTGGCGGCGGATTAACAGGTGGTAACGGGTATTATTCCGGTACAGCCACCCTACAATCGCCTTCAGTCGGGGCTACGCAAACTTCGGGAGGACCAGCTCAGGGCACGAGTCCCAGTATTGGACAGGCCGGAGGCTTTGGGTATGGTGGCGCCGCCTATTCCACGTATTGGGGTGGAGGCGGTGGTGGTGGCTGGTATGGCGGCGGTGGTTGCTATTCCGGTTCGGGTGGCGGTGGATCATCCTATACCAAGGCTAGTGTTGTTACTGGTGTCACCCATACCCAGGGATACAATTTTGGTGATGGTTATATTATCATTTCGGCTCCGCATACTGTCGATTCAAGTACATACGGAATCAACAGATTGTTTATACCCGGTGTGACTGATACTTTGAACGATAGCAATATGAGTTCTTCAGCAAACAGCACAACCGGTTATCTCAGCCGCATGTCGCTCACTCCACTCACGGTATATCAGGGAGGTTTCTATTCTGGTACGGCTACATGGGGTCTTGCTGCTTCTTATCAGGAAGCGCAGGTCTGGATAGATTTCAACAATGATGGTACGTTTGCTGCTTCAGAGCAGGTAACAGCTGTATTTGGCTACAGTGCATCGGGAACATCGAGTTCCAATGCATTTTCTATAGCAATTCCAAATACGGCACCTACCGGAACACATATGATGCGAATCCGAGGTGTACTTGAAGATAATTCTGGCACGCTCGGGTTGTCATCAAGTCTGGATCCTTGTCTGAATCAATATGGTGGATCGGGTCCAAAATATGTTTATGGAGATGTAATAGATTATTATGTTACCGTTTCGGCACCTGCTACCCCTTGTTCCGGCACCCCGACTCCTGGTACGGCAACTTTGTCACCAACATCAGGTTATACAGCCACTCCATTTACTTTATCTGTAAGTGGATTTACAACAGGGGTTGGTGGTATTTCGCTGCAATGGATGGATTCTTCGGCAGTAACAGGGGGTACATGGGTTAATATATCAGGAGCAACTTCAAATACTTACACGTTTACAGGTATCGCTCAAAGCACTTGTTTCAAATGCAAAGTGACTTGCGCAGCCAGTTCATTGTCTGCGGTTACGGCTGTAGTCGGTGCATCATTTAATGTGACTCCTTCTTGCACACCAACTGCCGGATCATGGTTCTCTGAATCAGGCAATGTTTCTTATGGCTGTACCCAGTTTAAGGTGCAGGGTTATTCATGTTCTAATCTGAACGATTCGAACATGGTTGCGGCGGCCAGTTCTACTACAGGCTATCTTAGCAGGATAACAAGTATTTCGCCAATTAACCTGCAACAGGGTGGCGTGTATCCGGCTTCTGTGACATTTGGCACGTCTGCAAGTGAAGAATACACGATGGTTTGGATAGACTTCAATGACGACGGAACATTCCAGACTACAGAATGTGTGGCGCCTGTGTCAGGTTATGCTGCAACGCATATCAACCCGACTACATTCAATATCTCGATACCAACCGGCGCTGCAACGGGTACTCACCTGATGCGGTTGAGAGCAATTTACGAATATAGCGCGACGGACATCGGTTCAGCGCCTGCGTTTATTGATCCGTGCCTCATTGCATTTGGCGGGTCAAGTCCTCAATATTATGCAGGTACGGTTACTGATTATTCGATTAATATTCAACCATTGTCTTGTTCAGGTACGCCGTCTGCCGGTTCGGCTGTCGCGTCTGCAACTACAGGTTGCGGTACTTATGGTAGTACGTTATCATTAACATGTGCATCCAGCGGTACCGGCATTAGCTATCAGTGGCAGTCGTCTCCTGATAATAGCACATGGACAAATGTATCCGGAGCTTATTCATCAAGTTATTCTGCTACGATCAGTTCGAATATTTATTATCGTTGCGCCATAACTTGTGCCGGATCTGGAATTACGTCCTATTCAACATCAGTTTATCTTTCTACTAATCCAATCCCGGCTTCGATTACATTCTCGGTAGCAGGTTCAGTAGCCGGAGGGCCTTTTGCTGCCTGTTACACTACTTCCGGAGCGTCCTTCGGAGACACAACGTCTGGGGGCACCTGGAGCTCTTCAGTAACTACTTACGGATCGGTTAACTCAAGCACCGGCGTATGGACACCTACAACAACTGCAGGTGCAGCAACAATTACTTACACATCGGCAGCCGGTTGCTACATTACTGCCAGCATGACCAATAATACGACCAACCCGGCAACACCATCCGTTTCCGCCGGTTCTAATCCGGTTTGTGCTTTTGGTTCGGTTACTCTTACCGATGCTACTTCGGGTGGTTCATGGTCAAGTGGCAGTACTTCCATTGCTACAGTAAGTACAGCTGGTGTTGTTACGGGTGTAGCGAATGGTACAGCTACGATTTCTTACGGCGATGGTTGCGGATACGGTACATTGGTAGTTACCGTAAATGGTAGTGCCATTTCATTTACGCCTACAGGCAGTGTTTGTGCCGGTTCTTCGGTTACGATTTCACCTGTGATTGCTACAGGTGGGGCAAGTACCTATTACTGGTCAGGCCCCGGAGGTACATCAACATCTGGCTCAATGACATTGGCTAGTGTAACTCCTACTGTGAGTGGTACTTATGTATTTACTATGACCTCGACTTCTGCAGGTAGCTGTACGGAAGCAACTTCTTATTATCTAAATGTGGTGTCTGTACCAACTATTGGTGTTACACCTTCATCGCCGGCTACCAGCTGCCTCGGCAATACAACAAACGTAACCGCAGTTGGCGCTGCGCCTACGCCTTACACATTGTTGTTGCAGACTTTCAACAACGGGCTTAACGGACAAATAGGCGGTACATGGACTGTGAATAATAGTGGTGCGGCAAGCGCATATAATTGGGCTGTTGTTTCATCACCGTTGAGCAATGAGTCATCAGTAACTGGCGACGGTTCTGCATACCTTACATCCGATCCGGCTCTTGCAAGTTCTACACACCTGGTAACAAGTGTTCAGTCTCCGGGCATATCTACGGTCGGTTACTCTGCAGCAGCTATTTCGTTCAATTATTATATCCATTCAAGTTCTGCAACCGATGCTTCGGCAGAATTGGATTATTCTGTTGATGGAGGCGCTACCTGGTCTACCTTGTACAACTATTACAATACAACATCGGGTGCCATTGTTTGGTCTTATGGCTCAGCTACACAGACAATCAATTTACCTTCTGGTGCGTTGGGTCGGTCGTCTGTGATCTTCAGGTGGTACTACAATTCAACCGGAGGTTATTACTGGATACTGGATAATGTGCAGGTTGTTGGTAATCCGGCACTGAGCTATGCATGGTCTGGTCCCGGTACTATTAGTAGTACAGGTAGTGCTGCTACAGCGTTGACACCTACAGTAACAGGCACCAGTGTTTATTCTGTTACCGGATCGACCTCAGTATGTAGCGCCAGCACAACAGTAGGATTAACGGAAGTTGCTCAGCCGACAATAAGTTTGAGCGCTTCTAATACTATTTTCTGCGTTGGTACGTCGGAAACGTTAACTACTTCGGCTTCCTATTCCGGTCCCGGTACTCCTTCTTATACGTGGAGTGGCCCGGGATTATCGGCTGTAACCAACACAAGCGGCACATTGTCTCCGTTTACGCCTACGGTAACAGCAACCGGTGCATACTCGGTAACTATGATCACGGCTACCGCAGGTTGTAATACCGTGACGGCTAATACAGCTACAGTAAGCATTGGTGCGACGCCAACTGTAACCATATCTGCAGCTACAGCTAATTTGTGTATCGGCGGTGCTGAAGCGTTAACTGCCTCAACAACAGGAGGCGCGGGTACTGCATCCTACACATGGAGCGGCCCCGGCATTACAGCGTCAACAGGTGCTTCTTCAACTGCTACATTTACAACAACCGCTACAGGTTCGGGCATGTATTCTGTGAGCGTTGGTTATTCTGGTACGGGTTGTGCCGTCGCCTCGGCCCATACAACAGGTTCTGTGAATGTTGTTGGTCAGCCTTCGGTTACGGTTACTGCTTCCTCGGGCACGTTGTGTTCCGGTGGCAGTGAGACCTTGTCTGCTACGCCATCCGGCGGTACCGGCTCTGCATCTTACGTATGGAGCGGACCCGGCATAACAACCACAACAGGATCTACACCAACGCCCGCAGCGTTTACACCTACAGCTACTGTCACAACAAGTGGTGCGTATAGTGTAGCCCTTTCCTATTCAGGTGCAGGTTGTACAACTGCCAATGCAACTACTTCAGTTGTTACCGTAAATACCCAGCCAATTGTTGCGATATCGTCATCTGCAACAAATATTTGTTCGGGAGGTAGTCAAACACTTACAGCAACCATTCTTTCCGGTGGCATAGGTGCGCCTACCTACAGCTGGCGCGGTCCTGGTATTGCAACAACTACAGGAACATCTGCAACTCCGGTTGCGTTTACACCAACGGTAACAACCAGAACAATTGGTGCTTACAGCCTGTCGGTTACTTTTAGTGGTACGGGTTGTTCTACCGCATCGGCATCCACAAGTGCAGATACGGTATCGTTACAGCCATCTGCTACAATAAGTGCTTCTGCAACAAGTATTTGCACCGGCGGTAGCGAAACTTTGACGGCTGCACCTACCGGTGGAGCAGGTGTAGCGTCTTACATTTGGAGTGGTCCGGGAATCAGCACAACAACAGGTGCAACCGCAACTCCTGTAGCATTTACACCTACTGCCAGTGTAACAACCACTGGAGCTTACAGTCTTACTTTGCAATACTCAGGTTCTGGTTGTAATAATGCTACTGCAGTATCCGGGGTTGTCACTGTCAACCTGATGCCTTCTGTTTCGCTTACAGAGTCGTCAACTTCTATGTGTTCCGGTGGCTCTGAAGTTCTTTATGCAAGTATCACAGGTGGATCAGGAGCTCCTGTTTATGCCTGGTCTGGTCCTGGCATATCAGCTTCTTCAGGTACAGTTGCTACGATTACTGTTAATCCTGTGGTTAGTTCATCTACATCGGGTCAGTATTCTGTCACAGCAATATATGCTGATGCCTGCGGTACAGCGAGTGCTTTGTCAGATATTGTTTCGGTAGCCATGCAGCCATCCGTAACTGTTACAGCCTCCAATTCTAATCTTTGCTCAGGCGGAACAGATACACTTTCGGCCATGATTTCAGGCGGTATTGGTTCGGCAACTTACGTTTGGTCGGGTCCCGGCATTACTGCTACTACAGGCTCTGCCGGTGGGCCGGTTGTGTTTACACCGGTAGTATCTTCGGTTACAACAGGCGCTTACACCGTGTCGGTCAGTTTTGCTGGCACAGGGTGTGCTGCTTCGTCTGCACAAACAGGTTCAGTCACTGTTGAAACAGCTCCAAGTCTTGGTTCTATTGCAGCAAGCATAACGAATATGTGTACGGGAGTAACCGTTACCCTATCAGAAGCAGGTGCTTCAGATCCGTTGACTGGTTCTAATATTTACACCTGGTCAGGGCCTGCGGGTATTGTTGCTACAATGTCTTCGTTGGCATCTACAACGTTTATTCCAACTTCGCCGTCCTATAGTGGTGTTTATACTTTGTCAGCAGTTTATGGCGAGGACGGCTGTTATGCTCTGAATGCATTAACTAGTCCGGTAAATGTTGCGGTTCAGGCTTATGACTCAATTGAGTTGTCGGTACCTGAATATGTGTGTGCAGGCATGATTGAAAATGTCTCTATGTTGAGCAGGGGTGGTTCTGGTACACCGACCTATACTTGGTTGGGTGGTCCTGGTATTACAACACCATTTACTTCGCCAGCAGGAGTCTTTTCATGTTCGCCAACTGTTGGTGGCGCTTATACCGTGGTTGCTGTATATTCGGTTACCGGCTGTTTGAATGATACAATTGTTTCAAATTACATTACACCGTCTCCCGAAGCCTGGCTCGGTGTTGTAAGTTCAGATTGGAACGTTGGTTCTAACTGGACGTGCGGCCGGGTGCCAAGTGCAACAGATAGTATTATTATTCCAAGCGGCACGTCGTTCTCTGCTGCAATTGGTGCTACTGAGACGGGCAGTGTGAATGTCATCACAGTTCAGTCATTTGCAACTTTGTCTATCAACGGCGGCGGTCTCCTTAATGTGACTGGCAATATGTACAACTATGGTACAATTTATGGCTATGGCGCTATTAATATGATAGGCTCTTCTGCTCAGGCAATCAGTGGCAAGGGTATCGTTAGAAATATCAATATAGCAAATCCGGCCGGGGTATCCATGAATTCTAACCTGGATACAATGTTTGTAACTGGTAATCTGCAAATGAGCACCGGCACATTGAATACTAAAGGCACCGTTGTATTGTGGATGTCTGACGACACAATTGGAGGTCCGAATGTAAATGGAAGAGTAGCACAGATTTCCGGCGGCACAATAACCGGCAAAATGATCATGCAGCAATACATAAAAGGTGGACGCAGGGCATACAGGTTCTGGGGTACTCCTTTTGTCGATTCTATTCCATTGTCGCAATTGGAGAATTATATTGACATAACCGGTAGCTACGGCAATTTGCGTGGGTTCACCTACACACCGTCAAACTCGGCGTCAGCATTCTGGTACGATCCGCGTTGTGCAAACTCCTATGCTACCGGAAGCGCAGGTGATCCGGGATGGGTTCCGTTCACATGGTGTATAGACTCGATGTCTGGTTCAGTTCAGGTAAGTGCAGATAGCAATATGGTTCACCGATTTGAAGGTATCCGTCTCTTTGTACGTGGGTCACAGGGACAGGGTCTTGATGGGGCTACCTACACACCTAATCCGGTTACAGTTCGTCAATGGGGTAGTGTGAATACGGGAAATCTCTCCGTGCCTATGGTAGTAGGTACAATGACGGTTACGGGTGGTCCCGCACAGACATACAACCAGAAGAGCAATCCATACCCGTCTCCGGTTGACATCGGTACAGTAGTACATAATGCCTGGGTTGACAGTCAGTTGTATCAGCCGTATTTGTATGTATGGAATCCGTATGGTGGTGCAGCTGGTGTTTTCGTGACAGTCAATGAGACTTCTTTGACGCCTTACGTGATGTCTGCGAATACATCCTATCAGGTTCGTGCTAAGTTCAATCACGCTTCACTGACTTTCACAGAAAGTAATAAGGTAACTGTACCAAGTGCCGAACTCCTGAAAGACAATGGTGATGAAAGCATAAGTCTTAATGTCTATGATGGTAATTATCATATTTGGGATATGTTGAGTTTCAAATTCAATGAGAATGCAACCGATAATGAAGACAACATAGATGCCGGCAAAGCAGTGAATCCTGATTTGAACTTCTATTCCTGGTCGGCAGATCATCGCCCACTGGCACGCGATTTACGTCCGTTCACAGAAGGCAAAGTGATTCCATTGGGTCTAACAACAACCTACAAACAGGATTACATAATCAAGGTCGATAATATTAATATACCGGCTGGTGAAAATGTATACCTGCACGATAAGTTGCTGGAGAAATATGTACTGCTCACTCAGGGCGCAGAGTATCACTTCACAATTACTAAAGACCCTGCTACGCAAGGCGACAACCGATTCGAACTGGGTCTGGAAGGCAGTCAATCTACAATTGGAAGCACGCAATCTGCAGCACTCAAAGTGCTGATGGTGCCAAACCCAACTACAAGCGGAGTGAATGTAACATTTGCAGCGCCAAAATCTGAAAATACCAGTATCAGGGTGCTTACTGTGGAAGGTATTTGTGTAATGACTCAGGAACTGGGTGTTGTGAAAGCCGGAACTGTGAATCTTGGATTGGATAACCTCGCAGCAGGAGTCTATATGGTCGAGCTGACATCAGGCAGCGATAAAGTAGTTCAAAGGGTAGTTAAGGAATAATTCTTAACTTGCCTAAGCACAGTGAAGCCGGGATTAACCTTCCCGGCTTTACTGTTTTTTTTAAAAGAGTTGCGCTGAATTGATACGGAAATAGGTGATAAATCATTACCTTTACACCCCTTAAATCAGGTCATAATTATTGCCACTAATTTGTTTTTGGCGATGGTCTCGTAGTTCAATGGATAGAATAGAAGTTTCCTAAACTTTAGATACAGGTTCGATTCCTGTCGAGACCACAAAGGGAGGGTGTAGAAACAGAGCGAGGTGCGGTACTCTATTTGAATCAGTTAATGTAGTGGTTAATTTTGTCGGTATGATACATCCTTTTATTAGCAGCAAACTGCCCGAATTAATTGAAATTTTCAAAAAACATCAGGTTAAAAAGGTATATTTGTTCGGTTCGGCAGTTACCGAAAAATTTAATGATGACAGCGACATCGATTTTCTTATCGATCCCTTAGACGAAGATGATGAACCAGACCCAGCGGCAAGGGGTGAAATACTTTGGGATTTATATTACGCCCTGAAATATTTTTTGAATAGAGAAGTTGATATGGTTACCAGAAAAAGTTTGACCAATAAGTATTTTATTGAAGAACTAAACAGAACATCGATACCTATTTATGGATGAAAAAGTTAGGAAATATCTTGCTGATATATTGGTTTCAATTACTGCAATAGACGAGTATTTACAAGGCGAAAGGAATTTTAATGTTTATTTGAAAAATAAAATAGTTAGAAGGTCTGTTGAGCGTGAATTAGAGATTATTGGAGAGGCTGTCAATAGAATTTTAAAGTTGTATCCGAATATTCATATTAGTTCTGCAGTCAAAATAATCGATCAGCGAAACTTAATTGCACATGCCTACGATAGCATAGACAATGAAATGATTTGGGGCGTTGTTGTTAATCATTTGCCATTATTGAAGACCGAGGTTGAAAAATTGTTGGCAGAAGTTTCCTAGACTTTAGATACAGGTTCGATTCCAGTCAAGACCACAAAGGGAGAGCGGAGAAACAGAGCGAGGCGTGGTATTCTTTTGGTATTTAAAAAACAAAATCTCTACCTTTACGTTGCAAAAATATTTTATGAAGCACATTTGTCTGATTTTGATCATTTCTTTGTTTGCAATTAATTCTAAAGCCCAAGCAGAAGATCCGTTGCCGGAGCTCAAAATTTTCAATAAGTATTGCGCCAAATTTGCGCTCGATGAAAAGCCCTCTGTTCCGGCTGATACCAACCTCATTGCTATCTGGAAAATGAAGGAAGATGTGGACGAACACAACTATTTTGTATTGGAGCGCAATGATTTTTACCGGTTTGTATTTACCTACATGAATCGTGGTGGGTCTAACCGAACTTATGAAAATGTTAGTATGTTCTTCTCTAAAATCGGGGACGTGGATTTCATCAATGTTCAGTACGATAATCGTGAAGCGGAGCGGGCCGAATTCTTTTTCTTAAAAGTTACAGACCTCGACAGCAGGGGGTGGGACATGACCCTGTCTTTAGTTGCCGACTCTACGCTAATAAACATCAACAGCCGCGAAGCACTGCGCGAGCGAATTGCCAAAAACATGAATAACCCCCATTATTTTAAAAAGCCGGTGCATTTTCGCAAAAAGCTTCCTTTGATGTATTGCAAGTAAGCCACTTGATTTGATGTCTTAAAATTAATGAATATTAGTGGTAAATATGTTTACCATTGCCTATTTTGAATGGCTAAGTTATTTCTTATTTCCGTAACTTATTTATCGCTCCCTTATCTGCCTGATCAATTTCTTCTCTGTAATCCTGCCATCCGTTGTTTAAATACTTTTCGTTAGGGAAAAATTCACCAGCACCGATATCCAGGTCACCGCAGTCCGGTATTCTTCCATCTCCCCAGTTGCATTTTTTAACTAAGGTACTCGAATAGCTTTTCCATTGTCCCTCAAACTGATTGTTTGAAAACCCATCTGCAACGCCGTTGATATTGTCATAGCATATTTGTCCATCATACAGGCACCAGTTTGATGCCATGATTCCCGTTATCACACCACTATTTTTACAATGTTTGCCGTCCCGGATGGTGCAGGTACATTTTATGTACCCTTGTCTTATTTTGGATGGTAAATGCATTGTTGTGTCCAGATCGAAACACGCGGAATCTATAGTGATAGTACCGTTAAATTTGCAGATATTGTCTTTCACTTTTGTTTTACCCACGACAAAATATTGATATGGGTTCTTCCTGCTTTTCTTTACTGAAGTAAAGTGAATGTAGAATCTCTGAAAGTTGTCTCCAATAAAACCCAATGGTTCTGCAAAGTCGAAGTATTTAGGATCAAAATAAAAAGTGCCGTCAACATATTCCAGGTTCAAAACACTATCGGCATGCCATAGCTTGCTGAAATCGTAATATTTTGCCGAATCGTAAAAGTCGGTTTTAATGGTGGGCTGAGCGTACAAGTGAAACGGTAATGCAAGGATGAAAAGTAAGCCGAATAAATATTTTATTGGTTGCATATTATTTATATACGAAAGATATGGATGGACCGACTTTATGCAAGTTAAATAAACTTTTGTGTTATATGCATCTTTTGGGAAGAATTTAGATTTTGAAGAATTTTCTGTATTCAGGCATAAAGTTTATCTTTGTATTTATTAATAATACTATGCAAAAACTTGCAGGGGTTAGTTTCGAAACAGATACTACGGGAAGGGTGAGGAAGGTAACTCTGGATATGAATTATCACTCTTTATTCGTGCAGGATTATTTAGATCGTCTGAAAATTGAAGACGCTAAAAAGAATGCAGCGTATACGTTCTGGGAAGAAGTTAAGGATCAATTGGATGAAAAACATTGAATCAACCGGAAGAAAATAGAAAGTCATCTTAGAACGGAAAGTGAATAGTCGCCTATAAATGAATGATTTTAATATCGAAGAACTGGATAATATAGACAATAAAATAATTGAAGATGTGAATTCAATTGGCTGGTCGGTTATCTTGATAAAGGCGACACGCTACCTGCCTTCTTTTGCCTACACCATAGGACTTTGGAAAAATTATCAACATTCTGAGATTATTGCATTCGGGTTAACAACCGACACTTTGCATGCAATACTCAATATTGCCGGTGAGAATATTAAGGCCGGAGTAAAATATACAATTGGACAAAACTATTCTGAATTTTTTATAAATAGTGATGCTCAGTTCCTGACAGTTGATAACAGAAATATCAGAGATTATTTTGGATATGCTATATGGTTTAATCGAGGTACTGATTTCCCTGCTATTGAACTGATTTGGACAGACAGGAACAACAAGTTTCCGTGGGATGAAGACTATCAGGAAGAATTCCTTTATCGGCAGCCTTTATTAGACAGGAATGCAGAATTCAAATTCAGAGAGGATAGGGATCTTGGCGTATATACAACCCGGCAATGGTTGGAGCTTGGAAAGCCGATTCTTAGGGTCGTTCATGAAGACGATGGAGACTGGCAGTTCCTGACCTGCGACCAAATGCCGGAAGATATCAGATTGGTAGCCCTTGAAGCAATGATAAAATCGGACCCATCGCTCAATGATATTTTCAATTTGGAATATGGAGTGGCTGCCGAGCGAACAGATATTTCAGCTAGATGGGACCGGCATGAAATCGCTTATGATGAATAATTGTCTACGTTTAATAGGGTATATTAACTAATATCCTAAACCAAAACAGGCAAAAGATGAAACCTCATCTTTTGCCTGTCAAAATTGTATGAAAATAAAAACTAATCCGGCTGGTTGGCAATGCGGATTTTTTGTTCCACTTCTTCCATCACTTCAATATTATCCTGTAGAAATTGCTTTACCGTGTCACGACCCTGACCAATTTTGCTGTCGCCATAGCTGAACCATGAACCGCTTTTCTGGAATATGCCCAATTCCACCGCCATATCGATGATCTCCCCAACTTTGCTGATTCCCTCGCCGAAAATCATATCAAATTCTGTTTGGCGGAAGGGTGGCGCAACTTTGTTCTTTACCACTTTCACTTTTGTACGGTTGCCGGTCGCAATATCGCCATCCTTAA
>Ga0208506_1000331_pt1 | contig 16523 bp, 11 predicted proteins | sample CryBogCBH29Jul08_FD_184616 | JGI IMG/M metagenome (GOLD analysis project Ga0208506, IMG submission 184616) | Freshwater microbial communities from Crystal Bog, Wisconsin, USA - CBH29Jul08 (SPAdes) | ecosystem: Environmental > Aquatic > Freshwater > Lake | place: Crystal Bog, Wisconsin, USA... | reverse complement strand
TGCTATCATAATCAACAACAGCCTTGTCGAAGTTGCCTGAGCGATTGTAAATATTGGCGCGATTGAAGTATGCCTTCAAAAATTCGTGATTATTATTTATCGCTGCGCCGAAATCTTCCAACGCCGCCTGCAGATTTCCCTCTTTAAACCGGTACCAGCCACGGTTATTGTAGGCCTCGGCATAATGAGGGTTGAGCGCAAGTGCTTTATTAAAATCTTTCAATGCATTTACCGTATCTCCGGTCTCAAAAAACACCCATCCCCGGTTGTTGAACACATCGGCTTTTGTAGAATCCAACTTTATTGCACTGGTATAGTCCAGAATCGCCGGGGTTGGCTTCTTCATTTCTTCATAAACCCGCGCCCTGTTGAAATAGCAGTCCTCGTCTCTGGCATCACGTTTAATGGATTCCGTATAGTCGCGGAGAGCAGCATCGAGGTTACCGGCCAGCTTTTCTTCGTTACCGCGCAGCCAGTAGCCCATATGCTCTTCAGGGTTTTTCTCAATCACATCGCTAAACAACGTGATACTGTCTTTCCAGACCCCGATGCGCTGGTAGGTTATACAAATAAAAGTAAAAATAATTGCCACAAATACACCCCACGCAGTATTTCTGGTTTTGGCATCGCCTGCAAGCATGGCCAGCCCCTGACCGGCAACATAGAAAAAGCCGATATACGGTATATAAGTATACCGCTCTGAAGCATATGCAGAACCAAACGACACAAATTGTATCATAACCGAAATGGCGAACAAAAATAAGGCTGCACCAAACCAGAGCTCCTTCCTGATTTTTGTTTTGATGATCAACGTTGCTACGACTACGATTATTACCGGCAACGACATATAAAATTGCCAGGGTAGCCAGCCGCCTGTTTCAGCCGGGTAAAGGTGAAAAGCACATAGATTGTAGGGTATCACCATTTTGACAAGGTAAAAAGCAGGACCTGAAAAAAACAACATTACCCTGTTGATGACACTGTAGGTACTCACGAGATTATTGATCGACCCTCCGGCCGCCTGCGATTTTATGTTGATAATACCAAATACAACGGAGAGGACCAGAAATGGCAATTTTTCTAAAATTGCTTTTCGGTCCAACCTGCGGCCCTTATACCAATCTATGGCAAAGAGCAGCAGAGGCAAGGTGACCGCCGCTGATTTTGATAGCAATGAGCCGACAAACAGCAACAAACAAATTGCATATTTATTCACCTTAAATCCGGAAGAAATGTAACTGGTATAGACAATGAGCGATGATAAATAAAATGCTGCATACAACACGTCCTTGCGCTCAGATACCCATGCCACCGACTCCACATGCATGGGATGCAACGCAAACAATGCTGAAGTAACCAAAGCCGTCAACTTATTGCCGCTCAGTCTATCTGCCAGCATATATACAAGCCAGGTATTGACCAGATGAATCAATATATTGTCAACATGATATATAACCGGATTGACACCGGCTACCGTATATTCAAAAAGAAAAGTCAGTGTAGTGAGCGGATGATAGTTTGAAGTATAGGCATTCGAAAAAATGGCCCATATACCTTTCAGACTGGCATCCCGGAGAAAAGGGTTATTAATGATGTAAAAATCATCATCAAAGCTGGTAAGTTTGTTACCGGTGCCATGACTATAAACCAACGCGGTAACCACCAGCAATACATATGGCGCCCAGCCCGGCAGGCTAGTCTGCATGGACTTCGACCCTTTAACTGGCGTTTGCTGCCGCACAGCCTGCTGCGGCATCTTTGGCACCGGCTTTTTCTTAGACCTTTCGGCTGGCTTCATCGAATTGTTGGATAAAAACAATTGTAAAAATACAATCTTGCAAAGATTATCAAAGCGGGGATTTTTTAGGTCATTTTAAGGTAAGTCTATCAGCTATTTGGATCAGCACAACTTGCTCTTTCTATTTCGCAACGAGTGTTTAAAAAAATATATGAATTTTCTTCAAGTAAAATTAAAACTCAAAAAGAAGCAAACATCTTTAGTAAGATCGGGAATATAGAATGAGTACTCATCAGACCGCCGCAAAAGAAATTAAACGGCAGTTGAACTCTAGAAATATGGCGCAGTTTTAATTGATGTGCCTTTTTGATATAGACCAGGTAGCCACGGCTTTCAAGTGGTTGTGAGACAAAAAAAATATTGGCTTCAGCCGAAACTAGCCCATCATGAGTGGCTAAAGCCTTCTAAATCTTCTTTTTCCACGGCTTAAAAGCCGTGGCAACTTGTTCACCTGGCTAAGCAATAACCCACACAATACTGTACATCGAATGCAGGGGTCAGCATTGGATAAAAAGCTTTTTAATACTCCGTGAACTTTGTGCCTGACTCTGCGAAACTCTGTGGTTAATCTCAATTTCTGATCAACCCAATAACATCCACCAATATAGCCATAAACAGATTTTTTTATGGAAACTTTGCGTGGCAATATTCGTTTCCGTAGTTTCGCACCCAATCTATGGAGCCGCTTACTAAAATATTGAGTTCATCTACCGAATTGTTTGGCCAATATGGTTTTAAAAACATTACGATGGATGATATTGCCCACCGCGCAGGGGTTTCTAAAAAGACCCTGTACCAGCATTTTGCCAATAAAGAGGAAGTGGTGAAAGAATCGCTGAGGTGGTACAAAACTCATATGAGCGAAAATTGCGAAGCCATGATGAAAGGCTCCGAAAACGCAGTAGAAAGCATGGTGCGGTTGATGGCTTTGATTGATGAAATGCACAAACGCATCAACCCTATGGCGATGTTTGAACTAAAGCGTCATTATCCTGAAACCTATAATATATTTCGTGAGCAGCTATTGGAGCGGGATATTGAAATGCTGCGCGACAATATCATCACCGGTATGAAACAGGGTGTTTACCGAGAAAATCTGAACGCTGACCTATTAGCAAGGTATCGTTTGGAAACCTCACTTTTAATTTTGCAGCCAAATCTGATCGTGAACGAGCGCAGCGACCTGATGAACATCAATCTGGTAATAGGTGAGCACTTTTTGTACGGCATCATGACTCCGAAAGGCGAAGAATTGTATAAAAAATATAAAGAAAAATATTTGAAAAAATGAAACGACTTTTTTTACTAATAATTACCATCGCATTTCTGGGTGCGCAAGGCAAAGCCCAATCTGCTGCTACACCCCTTTCCCTGCAGGACTGTTATAATTATGCCATGCACCATAATTATGCTATAAAAAATGCTGATCTGAACGTACTGATTCAGAAGGCCCAGATTGATGAAACACTTGCTCAGGCTTATCCGCATGTTAATGGTAGTTATGGGTTTACCGACTACCTAAAGGCTCCGGCAACCTTTGTTCCGAATTCTTTTTTTGGGAAAATGCCCTCAAATGGGTTTACTGCAGTCACTTTTACACCCCAGTATTCGTCTGCACCGGCAATCAATGCATCTCAGGTTTTATACGATCCCAATGTAGCCATCGCGATGCAGGCAAAGAAAACCATTTTGGAATCTGCGGAACGGGCAACAGAATTAAGCTATGAGGCCGTGAAATATTACATTTATAGATCCTACAATTCGCTGGTAATAGCCTATCGTCAGTTCGACATCCTTAAGACCTCATTGGCGTATGCCCGCAGTATAGAACATGATGTACAAGTAACACAAGCCACCGGTTTTGCTGAAAAAATTGATGTGGAACGGTCCAATGTGCAGGTGAATAATCTTTCTATAGACAGCATGCGGGTGCAAAACCAGCTAACCCTGGCAGAACAAATGCTGAAATTCCAGATAGGGATGGACGTGAACACACCTATCATATTGTCTGACACCGCGCTTGAGACCAGAAAGCAAGAAGCACAATCCTTGTTGCTCACTGAGGAAAGTTACGACAAAGTACCGATGTTCAATTTGATGCAGACAATAGGAAAACTTAATGAATTTAATGTGAAGCGATACAAACTAAACGCCTACCCAAGTGTAATGGCAACCGGAGGTATTGGTTATAATTTTTCAACAATTGACTTTGGTGATATGTTCAAACCAGAAAAATATCTTTTCTACTCATTGGTAGGCTTCCAGGTAAATGTACCCATTTATAATGGTCATGTGAGAATAAACCAGCTTCGTGAAGCAAACCTGAACGTAGAGAAAACCAACAATAGCATCGATAGCCTTAAGCAGGCCATCGACTTTCAGGTTACCAGTTCCCGCACGTCTTTAAGAAACGCTATTTTGCAGTTAAGGAGCCAGCGAAACAATATAGATGTTGCGGAAGACGTGCTTGAACTAGCACGTAAAAAGTATAAAGCAGGGGTAGGTAGCAATTTGGAAGTAACACAGGCACAAACCGACCTGCTTATGGCGCAGAATAATTATTTCGGCACCTTGCTCGATTTGGTAAACGCAGAAGCCGACCTGAAAAAAGCATTGGGATTATTAAAATAGATTATTTAAAATAAAATTTAAACGATTAATAAAATGAAAAAAATCATTTATTTTTTGACTGTGGTGTTCTTCCTGGCATCCTGCGGAGACAACAAAAAGGGGGACAACTCCGCCGATCTGGTGCAACTGAAAAAACAGCGTGCCGAGCTTGATGCAAAAATCAAAAAGCTGGAAGAGAACAAGAAAGATTCTGTGAAATCGATACCGGTATCGGTCACCGAACTTGCTCCCCAGGATTTTCACGGTTATGTGGAAGTTCAGGGCCAGATAAATTGCGACGACAATATTATGGCCACCCCCAAAGCCCCGGGCACCGTAAAAGCACTGAACGTGGTAGTAGGTCAGCACGTAAATCAGGGACAGGTTCTTGCAACTCTGGATGCGTCTGCAATTGAGCAACAGATAGAAGCTGCTATGCCACAACTCAACCTGCTCAAATCGGTTTTCGAAAAACAACAAAACCTGTGGGAGCAAAACATAGGCACCGAAATCCAGCTCATGACGGCAAAAGCTCAATACGATGCGGCACTGAAGCAAATTGAAGCGCTGAAGACGCAAAGAGACATGTACAGGATCGTAGCTCCGATATCCGGAAGTGTGGACGACATCAACATCAAAGTGGGCGATTTTGCCAATCCCGGCGTTTCAGGTATACGCGTAGTAAACAAAGAAAAGCTGAAAGCCGAAGCCAACCTGGGCCAAAATTACCTGGGTAAAGTAAAACAAGGCGACCCGGTTGTATTGATTCTCCCCGACATTGGTGATACCATAAAAACCAAACTCTCCCACGTTTCGCAGGCTGTGGATGTGGTTTCCAGAGCATTCAATGTTCAGATCATGCTGGGCAACAACGTAAAACTGCACCCGAACATGTCGTGCATTTTACGAATCATGAACTACGAAAACACCAAAGCGCTGGTTGTGCCCATTGCGGCAATCCAAAAAACATCCAACGGCGAAATGATTTATATAGCTGATGGGAATGTTGCCAAATCGGTTTATGTAACTACCGGCGAAAATGTAAACGGAAATGTTGAGATACTTAAAGGCCTTAGCGCAGGAGACAAAGTGATAACAACCGGCTACGAAGAACTGGATAATGGCGAGTCAATAAAAATTCAATAGTTTTTTCAAAAAAACATTAATCAATGAAGGATTTATTCAAAGAATTCAAGCCGTCCAGTTGGGCTATCGACAACCGGACAGCCGTATATATTGTCACCGTTTTTATTACGCTGATCGGTTTAATAACGTATAATAATCTGCCAAAGGAACAATTTCCGGATATCAAAATTCCCCAGATCATTGTGCAGACCATTTACCCGGGTACATCGCCGGAGAATATGGAAAACCTGGTAACCAAGCCGATCGAAAAACAGGTAAAAAACCTGACAGGCGTAAAGAAGGTGACCAGCAATTCGTTTCAGGATTACTCGGTGGTGATCGTGGAATTCAACACGGATGTAAAAATTGAAAAGGCCAAGCAGGACGTGAAAGATGCGGTAGACAAAGCCAAACAGGACCTGCCCAAAACCCTGCCCAATCAGCCCGAGGTTAAAGACATAGACCTGTCAGAAATACCCATCCTATCCATCAACATTTCAGGCAATTACGATCTGAACCGTTTAAAAAAATATGCCGACCGCGTAAAAGATAATGTGGAAGCATTGCGCCAGATAAAACGTGTGGACAGGGTAGGCGCGCCGGAGCGGGAGATACAGATCAACATGGATATGTATAAGATGCAGGCTGCCGGCTTCACATTCGATGATATTGACCGCACGGTTGCATCAGAAAATATTTCGACCACCGCGGGCGAAGTATCCATGGGCAAGCAAAAACGCATATTGAGTATCAGGGATGAGTTTAAAACTGCCGAACAAATCGGGAACATCATAGTGCGCAACCAACAGGGAAAGAGCGTTTATCTGAAAGACATCGCGCAGATTGTGGATAGTTTTGCCGAGCAAAAAAGCTATGCGCGTCTTGAAGGCAAAAATGTAATCACCCTCAATGTGATCAAGGCAAAAGGCGAAAACCTGATTGCTGCGTCTGATACGATTCAGTCCTTGATCGCCCGGATGCAAAAAGAAGAGTTGCCCCGCGACCTTACGGTTGTTGTTACCGGAGACCAATCGCAAAATACCCGCAACACAGTGCACGATCTGGTGAATACCATTATCATTGGGTTCCTGTTGGTTACCTTGATCCTTATGTTTTTCATGGGTGTTACCAATGCCCTGTTTGTTGCCATGTCGGTACCGCTTTCATCGGCAGTAGCATTTTTGGTACTGCCTTCCATAGGATTCACCCTCAACATGATTGTATTATTCTCGTTCCTGCTGGCATTAGGTATTGTTGTGGACGATGCCATTGTGGTAATCGAGAATACGCACCGGATATACGATAATGGCAAACTAAATATAAAAACGGCAGCCAAGATGGCAACCGGTGAGATTTTCCTACCGGTTCTATCGGGTACAGCCACGACACTGATGCCGTTTATACCGCTGGCTTTCTGGAAGGGTGTCATTGGATCGTTCATGTTCTACCTACCTATTACGCTCATCATCACCCTCCTGGCATCGTTGGTTGTTGCTTACCTCATCAATCCGGTTTTTGCGGTATCGTTCATGAAGCCCGACGATATACATGCTGACGAAAGGAAGAAGTTTACGAAAAAAGACATACGCTTAGCTGCTATATTTCTGGGCATTGCCGGTATTTGCTACCTGATGAGCATCGGCAAAACAGATAAGACGATGTTTGGTTTCGCCAATTTTGTGATGTTTGTTTATGCTTTTATCGTTGTCGAGAAATTTGTACTGGCTAAGTGGATTCACGCGTTTCAAACCAAAGCATGGCCTGCATTCAGGGAGTGGTACACCCGTTGGTTGAAAAAAGCATTACGCTACCCCTGGTTGTCGCTTGGCATAGCCGTTACGGTTATGGTTGTTACCTTTATAGCCTACCCAAAAAGACATGTACCCTTTGTATTCTTCCCGTCGTCCGAGCCCAATTTTGCCTTTGTATACCTGAGCCTACCGGTAGGTACCGACCAGGCCTACACCAACGAGGTATTGAAAAAACTGGAAACAAGGGTAAACAATGTACTGGGCAATGACCCGGAACACGGCAAAAGGAACCCGATCGTAAAATCGGTGATATCCAATGTTACGGTGAATGCTGTTGATCCATCGTCGAATGAATTTGGCGATTTCCCGAACAAGGGCAAGATTACGGTAGCTTTCGTGGAGTTTTCTGAGCGGCACGGCGCTTCTACAACCGAGTACCTCAATAAAATACGGGCTGCGGTGAAGGAATATCCCGGAGCTGAAATAACCGTGGACAAAGAATCTGGCGGACCACCCTTACCCAAACCGGTGGTTGTAGAAATGACCTGCGATAATCTGGATACGCTCATTGATGCATCTGAAAGATTGAAACGCTTTATCAATGAAAAACAACTGGCCGGTCTTGAAGGTCTCAGAAGCGATTTCCAGGCCAATAAACCGGAAATCGTTTTCGATCTGGACCGCGAACGCATGGACAACGAAGGCATCACTACATGGACGGTAGCGTCTGCCCTGCGTACCGCAATCTTTGGTAAAGAAATATCCCGCTTCCGCGATCAGAACGACGACTACCCCATTACACTCAGACTGATGGCATCGCAAAGGTTGGACATTGATGCCGTGCGCAACATGCCGATTGTGTATCGCGACATGGGTATGATGGGCGCCCCCATTAGACAAGTGCCGGTGAGCGCGTTTTCAGATATCCGCTACGCTACAACTTACGGAGGTATCAAACGCCTCAATCAGAAGCGGATCATCTCGTTGTCGTCAAACGTAATAGCCGGTTTCAACGATAATGATGTAGTGGCTGCTGTACAAAATGAGATCAGCAACTTCAAAGCGCCTCCCGGATTGACAATAAAAATGAGCGGGCAGCAGGAAGACCAGAAAGAAACCATGGGATTCCTTTCCGGAGCTATGGGAATATCAATTCTACTCATCATCCTGATACTTGTGTTGCAGTTCAACTCAATCAGCCGCACCCTTATTATTATGAGTGAGGTAATATTTAGCGTGGTGGGCGTGTTTCTGGGTTATGCCATATTTGCCAATACTTTTTCTATGGTAATGAGCGGTATTGGTATTATAGCGCTGGCGGGTATAGTGGTGCGTAACGGCATCCTGCTGGTTGAGTTTATGGATTTGATGCTTAAAGACGGTATGAAACCCTACGATGCAATTGTGGAGGCAGGCCGTACCCGGATGACGCCCGTATTGCTTACAGCTACTGCAGCCTGTTTGGGTCTGGTGCCATTGGCCGTAGGTATGAACATCGACTTCGGCACCCTGCTTACCGACTTCAATCCGCACCTGTACTTTGGTGGCGATAGTGCGGTGTTCTGGTCGTCTCTGGCGTGGACCATGATTTATGGTCTCACGTTCGCCACGTTCCTCACCTTGATCCTTGTGCCGGTAATGTGCTTATTGAGCTTCAAATTCAAGGCATTTGTTGGTAAGATGATAGGCAGGGAGATTAATTATTAATGGAATTATATTGATGAGGCGGGGCTATCTTGATGGTAACCCCGCTTTATTTTGGCAGAGGAGAGGAAGTCACCTCACTTCCGTTGCATTTCGGTTTGTGTGTCCGAAATCTTCATCCTGATTTTCGGTGGAAATTAATATCGTACAACTCATTTTAGAACGTTCCGGATAGGGCTGGCTTACAAGCTCCTTCTGAAATTGCACGACAGGTTCTCCTGACGTTTAAACCTGTTTAGTCTACCATATCAGGGACCTATAAGCCGTAGCTGGTCGATCTCACTAATCACGAAATTTATATTATGATGCGCCGAAAATTTCTTTTTGTCCGGGTCCGAAGTGCAGCATACTTGAATGTTAGTAGTTTGTGTCTTTATTTATATGTGATGTGCAATTCTTTATGAACCTGTATGAGCACTGGAAAAAAATAAGTATTGTACCAGCTTGTTTTTAAACTCTTAAACAGCTATTTTATTTTAGAAGGGCTTAGTATTACCAGCCCGGAAAACTATTTGAAAAGCAACTATTTTTGACCAATGATAATCAATATTGTTCCGGTACAAAGAAGTCATTTGCCTGCGCTCAAAAATATGATTGATAAGCTTGGTCTGTTTCCGTCAGAATTTCTGGATGGCATGATGTCTGATTTTTTCACAAACCCCGCAACCACGGATCGCTGGTACACCGGGCTGCTTGATGATCACCCAATCACTGTTGTCTATTTCGCCCCGGAAAAATTGACCGAAGGTACCCACAACTTGTATCTCATTGCCGTCGACCCGGACTTTGAGGGCAAGGGGATCGGGTCTTATCTATTAAAGTTTGTTGAGAATAATCTGATACAGTCGGGAGCTCGCGTCCTAATTGTAGAAACCTCCGGACTCCCTGAATTTCAACTTACCCGAAAGTTTTATGAAAAGCACGGATACCATCACGAAGCAACTATCAGAGACTTCTATAAAGACGGAGATGACAAAGTGGTGTTTTGGAAAAAACTAAAAATTGATCTTTTACCACTGTAAAATCAAACGCATTTATTTCAGTGCTCTCCTATAAGCTGGCACGGCAAAAGTCCTTTTCGCTTTGCGAAAAATGCAAATACCAAAAGCTAATAAACAACAGAGCCAACCCAAAAGGCTGGCTCTGTTGCAAACCTATTGATATCTTAAATTATAATCCGAAAGCCTCACGTACCTTTTCTACATAGTCCAGCTTTTCCCATGTAAACAGTTCTACTTCCATAGTCTTGGTATTGCCATCGGCAGACCTGAAGGTTTTGGTAACTGTTTTTGGGTGCCTGCCCATGTGGCCATAGGCAGCAGATTCGCTGTACATAGGCTGGCGAAGTTTGAGGCGCTGCTCAATAAAGTAGGGGCGCATATCAAACACTTCACTTACCTTTTTAGCTATTTCACCATCAGATAAGCCAACTTTTGCAGTATTGTTCGTGTTTACATAGATGCCCATTGGCTGCGCAACGCCAATTGCGTAAGAAACCTGTACCAGCACCTCATCGCAAACACCGGCTGCCACCAGATTTTTAGCAATATGCCTTGTCGCATAAGCCGCAGAACGGTCTACCTTGCTCGGGTCTTTGCCGGAGAAGGCACCGCCGCCATGTGCGCCCTTACCGCCATAAGTATCTACAATAATCTTACGACCGGTAAGACCGGTATCACCATGCGGACCGCCGATCACGAATTTGCCGGTTGGGTTAATATGATATTTTATTTCTTCGTTGAACAAATGATTGTACTGAGGATAAGTAGCAAGAATGCGGGGAATCAGCACAGAGATCACATCTTTCTTAATGGTGGCCTGCATTTCTTTTTCTTCTGCAAAGTCGTCGTGCTGTGTAGAGATTACGATAGCATCTATGCGTCTTGGCTTGTTATCATCGCCATATTCCAGAGTTACCTGGCTTTTTGCGTCGGGGCGCAGATAAGTCATTTCTTTACCCTCGCGGCGAATCACAGCCAATTCCATCAGCAGGTTATGTGCCAGATCAAGCGCTAGTGGCATGTAGTTTGATGTTTCGTTGGTGGCATAGCCAAACATCATACCCTGGTCGCCTGCACCCTGATCTTCACGATTGGCGCGCTCTACACCCTGATTGATGTCCGGGCTTTGCTCGTGGATGGCAGAGAGAACGCCGCACGAATGCGCTTCAAACATATATTCGCTCTTGGTATAGCCTATTTTAGCGATTACTTCGCGCGCTAACGTCTGTACATCTATGTATGTATTGCACTTTACCTCGCCGGCCAGTATAACCTGACCAGTTGTCACAAGTGTCTCACAAGCTACTTTCGACATTGGGTCCCATGCCAGGAAATTATCAACGAGCGCGTCTGAAATTTGATCGGCAATCTTGTCTGGATGACCTTCAGACACCGATTCTGATGTGAATAAATACGGCATATTCTCTAAAAATTTTTAATAGTGCGCAATTTATTCAACAATATCCGAATCTGCAATTTTTATCGGAAAGGATTAAACATTAATTAACTTGCTATCAGGCTACATTCTGGTTTTCGCTTCACACTAACCCGAAAAAGCCCAATCAACAAGTCAGGTTGCCGAACTTATTCCGACAACGTTCTTTACATAATCGCTAACTTTACGTTTTTTAAACGACGACATTGGAATTTACTGAATTTGGTTTGGATGATCAGTTGATGCAGGGCATCGAGGCTATGGGATACAAAACCGCTACCCCGGTGCAGGAACAGGTGATACCGGCTTTTCTGGCAGGCAAAGATGTGATAGCTGCTGCTCAGACCGGCACGGGCAAAACGGCTGCTTTTCTGCTGCCGCTCATGCAACAACTCATCACCCATCCCCACGATACGCATAAAATAAATGCAATAGTCATTGTCCCGACCCGCGAACTGGCTTTGCAGATCAATCAGTCGCTGGATGGGCTTTCTTATTTTACCGGTATAAGCTCTATAGCCGTATATGGCGGCGGCGGCGGCGAGTTGTTTGCTGCCGAAAAGAAAGCCCTGACAAAGGGCGTGGATATTGTGATATGCACGCCGGGCCGCATGATATCGCACCTCAACATGGGCTACATAAAATGCGATGGTCTCAGATACATTATTCTTGATGAGGCCGACCGTATGCTGGATATGGGCTTTGTGGACGACATCGTGAAAATAATATCTTTTCTGCCCAAAGAGCGGCAGGCGCTGATGTTCTCGGCCACCATGCCACCCGAAATCCGCAAACTGGCGCATACCATTCTCCGCAATCCGCTGGAGGTGAATATTGCAATCTCCAAGCCGCCGGAACAAATAGATCAATCGGTATATCACGTATTCGAAAACCAGAAACTCAAGTTGCTGTCTACCATCCTCACGAGCCGCAACCTGGAAAGCATACTTATTTTTTGCGGAAGTAAGCAGGGTGTGAAAGACTTGCATCAAACATTGCGTAAAGCGGGCTTTCCGATCGGGCAGATACAGAGCGATCTGGAACAGCAGCAGCGGGAGCAGGTATTGCTGGATTTTAAGAACAAAAAGCTGAAAATACTGGTGGCTACCAACATCATTAGCCGGGGTATTCATATTGATGACATCAGTCTTGTGCTGAATTATGATGTGCCCCAGGATGCGGAGGAATATGTGCACCGGGTGGGGCGCACAGCCCGTGCCGCAACCACCGGCGCAGCCATTACCTTCGTGAGCGACCAGGACAAACATAGGTTCGACAGGATAGAAAAGTTGCTGGGGTATGCAGTAAGGATCGAACCATTGCCAGAAGAGCTGGGCCCCGGACCGGACATGACCCAAAACACAAAAAGATCGCCGGGGAAGAAGAAATATAAGAAATTTAAGTAGGTAGCAGAGTTGAATTTCAATCCTGTCCATCGTTTAATTCATAAAGTTGTGTTCAAACAATTTTACACGGCATGACACTAATTGTCATGCCATAGTACAATAAGTGTCATGCCATGGATTTCATTTTTTAGCACATCAATAATCCTTTGCAACTTGCATGGGCGAAAAACGACACTATCCCGTGTCAGAAAGCACAACCATCCAAACCATGTCACCGCAAACCATCAGAGAGCACCCACGCAACCTTTTTTATCTGTTCCAACCATTCACGGTCCGAAATCGCCCGGATCGTAGGCGTATCCCAAAAAACCATTTCCGTTTGGGCTCCCGAGGGCAAGTGCGCAATTCCGCCGGGGCAATACAGAATCGCCAACGATTGTAATGCGGCAATTGCAAAACGAACTTCATCAGATTAACTCAGCCACACAGCCCCCAACCCCACCGTCCATTTTCAAGAATATTATCCCAATGTATACAATAATTTTGTCAATACTTAATTATACCCGGTTATACCGTTTTATACCCAAACTATACCTGAATATACCTGCTTATACCTGATTCCAAAATGCATACATTCTCGTAAAGAATTGAATATCAATTAATTGAAGAAATGATAAGCGGTTTTATTACCAATCGGGCTTCTTTTTTTAGTCGATTATACCTTGAGGGTGCAAAATCATCGACCGGTCAATGCTGGTTTGATACCAGAGGTATCACCTGTTAAAAGCAGAACAATTCTCAATATGGCTCGATCTGGGATGGATCGCATTTTATTCGCACGCCCCTGGCTCGGTGAATTCTTTGACTTCATCGGAGTGGATGGCATCTCGACCACGGAGCACTATTCACCTGTTGTCTGGAGACCGGTATCCGGTACGGTAAAGTCATAACAGTAAGTTGGGGTTTGAAGTGCGTTGTCGTGGCACTCCATAACAATATAAGCGAATTACCGGGTAGGGAAGCGTAGCTTTCTTCAGCTTTAACATGATGAATTCCGGACCAAGGCAGGCTGATTTGCTTTGGCACAAGTCGCTCTGCAGAAGACTTGCTCCCTTTAGATGGCATCCACAAAGCGAGCTATCCCTTACCCAAATTTTTTTGCTGTTTTTCAATAATCTAAACAATATAATTTTTTGTATTTTAAAATCCCAACGGGATTGAATGTGAATAGCCGTGGGTGAAACCCACGGTATAGGTTATATTATTACGCAACCCTGATAAGGGTTGAATGTGAATATACATGAAATTCAAAAAACTGGCATTGATATGCCCGATAAAGTCATGATTAATAATTTATTAGATATGAATTTGTGCAAACGGCCATCTGCTGTTGTTATTATGTTCAACCGCCTTCGGGGTTGTATAAGGGTTTGTTCAATTCCGTGGGTTTCACCCACGGCTATTCCTATTAAAGCCCTGTGGGCTTTACAACGGAATCAATGCCTTTCGCAACTCTTGGGTCGTAAAAGATTTGGGTAAGGGATAGCACAAAGCGAGGCAGAGGCTACAAATAAAAAAAGCCGCCGATTCTCAGAATCGGCGGCTTTCCTGAATATGAGTATAATATTAGTCTTCGTAAGTCACGATCACTTTGTCGTTCCTGTCATATACATAGTGGTGGTTGGAATTGTAGTCACAATAATAATGTTTCCACTTGGCGCCACAAGATGCACATTTTACTTTTACTTTATTGCCGCGGTATTTCACCATATAGTCACCACCGCCGTAATGATCGTAATCATGATACATATCGTACATGTCTGCATGATATACTTTGCAGTTGTCACAATGTGTCGATTCCATTTCGCAATGAGGTTTGTCGCAACCATGATGTTCACTGCAACTATGATGGCCGCCGCAGGTCTGGTGTTCATCGCAATGATGCTCTCCACAATGGTGATGACCGCCGCAATGGCCATTATCGTAATAATAGTAATCCTTGTTTGTGTGGAAGGTTCTGCATTCGTAGCAATACACCTCATCGGTTTCTTCACATTTTTGCCCGCCTACTTCGCCTGAGCCCTGATACCCTTTGTAAACAGTTCCGTTTGTGCCTACATAGGTGGTTTTCGATTGTGCCGACAATTGCAACGGCTGTGCCATGATCATGACAAGAGCCACAGAAAGCAATGCCTGAAAGATTTTTGAAAATTTCATGAATTCGAAATGTTTTGGGTAAAATTAATTATGAAAAGGTAACAAAACAAAGAATCACCAAAAATTTATTTTTGGACAATGCAATGTAGCATTATTAGCGGAATCTCTGGAGCAGCAAATCAACCTTTATAGGCTTTTTGCCCTGGTTAGTATCCAGTTTACTGCCTGTGGCCTGGGCTCCAGCAATTCTCTGTTCAATTCTCCCATCAATCGGTGTTCGGTCATTGTCCCGAGATCCAATTTGTGATTTCTGTGCTGTAAAGGAGAAGATTTTCTTATTTGTTTTTGTAAAATTTTATCCATCAAGTGTATATTTGTTTGGATTAGAAACGGATATTCAAAACAAATATTGCAAGGAAAGTGGAAATTTTTTTTATTTGCTTTGCAAAATTCAAAAACAAAGTTATGAGAGTAAAGCCTAAAATCACGGAACTTCTAAAATGGCTTAGGGAAGGTGTTTATGAAAAAGACGAAATAATAGCCTTATCAATGTTATCGGCCATTGCGGGCGAAAGCATTTTTTTGTTGGGTGCTCCGGGTGTCGCCAAAAGTTTGGTTGCACGTAGATTGAAATACGCCTTTAAGGATGCGACAGCATTCGAATATTAGATGAACAGATTTAGTACGCCTGATGAAATTTTTGGACCAGTTTCAATCAGTCAGTTGAAAGATCATGATAAATACGAGCGGATTGTAAAGAATTATCTGCCTTCGGCGACAGTCGTATTTCTTGATGAAATCTGGAAAGCCAGTCCTTCAATTCAAAATGCTTTATTAACCGTTCTAAATGAAAAAATATACAGAAATGGAGAACAGGAAATAAAGGTTCCTATGAAGGCACTTATTTCAGCATCCAACGAATTGCCAGTGAGGGATCAGGGCTTAGATGCTTTATGGGATAGATTTTTGGTACGAATTGTGGTTGAGGGTATTAAAGATAGAAAACAGTTTGATCAGATGATATCCAAATCAAATAATGTTGAGAGCGATAAAGTGAGCCCTGACTTGAAAATAACGAATGATGAATATTTAGTGTGGTCAAGCGAAATTGATAACATAACGATTCCAGAAAATATTTTTGACATTATACACATTGTTCGCGGTTCAATCCAGTTGCACAATGAAAAGGAAGAGAATAAAAATAAACAAATATACGTTTCAGACAGAAGATGGAAGAAAATGATAAGGCTTTTAAGATGTTCTGCATATCTCAATGACAGAAAGTCCGTAGATTTAATGGATTGCTTCCTGATAGCGCACTGCATTTGGAATGAGGTGGAGCAAAAAGATTTAGTCTTTCAATTTGTAAAAGATGCGATACAGAAACATGGATATAAACTTGAAATTGATTCAAGGGAATTGAAAGAGCAGATAAACGATTTTAGAAAAGAAGTAAAAGAGGAAACCAGTTTCTTGAAGCCAGTTTTGAAAGAACGTTTAAAAATTTACAATAAGGACTATTATAAAATCCCTGATTTCAATGATTACTACATAAAAATAAAAGATTTTGAAGCATTAAAAACAACTGATTCAAGT
>Ga0208506_1000330_pt1 | contig 16533 bp, 14 predicted proteins | sample CryBogCBH29Jul08_FD_184616 | JGI IMG/M metagenome (GOLD analysis project Ga0208506, IMG submission 184616) | Freshwater microbial communities from Crystal Bog, Wisconsin, USA - CBH29Jul08 (SPAdes) | ecosystem: Environmental > Aquatic > Freshwater > Lake | place: Crystal Bog, Wisconsin, USA... | reverse complement strand
GCCACAAATTAATAACTATCAGCAGCAATTCATCAATTGCTTATTGTCACCTGAACAAGAAAACTTGCAAAATATTTTTATGGGCAATCCTCAGTCTTTGGATAGTAGATTTTCGATATATAGAAACAATGTCATTGTAGGATTGATCAATGCTTTGGAGGACAAGTTCCCTGTTTGTCTGAGACTTTTAGGTGGCGACAATTTTCGACAGTTAGCAAAAGAATATATTGGTGATAATTTACCCAGCTCACCAGTTATGTTTGAGTATGGCAAATCTTTCTCAAAATATATCTCAAGCAATGAAATTATCAAGCAAGCGCCCTATCTGTCCGACGTTGCAAAGTTGGAGTATAGCATAGGTGAGGCCTATCATGCGCCAAATTCACCCTTCATCACCCTGTCAGATTTTGAAAAAATCGGCGCTAGCAAGCTCTTTGATAGTCGGGTAACGTTACACCCTTCTGTTTCCTGCTTTCATACGAGCTATCCAATTATAGAAATTTGGAAAACAAACTCTTACGATCAAGAAGTGAAATCGATCACAATATTAAATGCTGAGGACGTTTTGGTTTCTAGGCCTAACTTCGAGATAATGATCGAAAGCCTGCCAGTCGGGGCGGTCTCATTTATTAAGCAATTGTCTGATGGTAAATTGATGTCTGAAGCTGTAGCCATCCTGAATGATATGAATATAAATTTTGATCTTACAAAATGTCTTCAAATTATGATGAGATCAGGCGTGATCGCTAATATAAGCTTTTGCGGGCAATAAGAGGATTCAAGATGAAATTATACGATAAGCTGATAGGATATTGTGACCTCATTCCTTATGCGCTCATTGCTGTATTTGTCCGTATTATTGTCGCGCATACGTTTTTTGTATCAGGTCAGACAAAAATTGAGGGTCCGACGATTGGAGGCCCCTTGCTGGGGCTGGACCTAAGTTTTCAAATTCCGATAGCGATCCGTGATGCAACATTCATTCTGTTCGAAAATGACTATAAGGTTCCGCTTCTCTCGCCAAATTTTGCTGCTTATTTGGCAACTTTTGCAGAGCATGTCCTTCCCGCCCTCCTCTTCTTAGGATTGTTTGGGCGTTTTTCAGCCTTAGCTTTATTGGGAATGACCCTGATTATTCAGTTTTTTGTTTATCCAGATGCTTGGTGGACAGCGCATAGTTACTGGTGTGGGTTGCTCCTTGTTATTATCGCCCGGGGGCCTGGAGCTCTTTCTCTGGATCAGCTGTTATGGAAGCGTAATTAGGCGACTGACGTGAATATGTCGTCTCTGTCGATCTTGTGACTGTAGCAGTCGATGATAATCTAGGCATCGGAAATTTCTGCTTAAATAATAGCAAGCCTTGGCTGAGACATTAATTAATGCTGGCAACTATTCGCCGTGCGAGTTATACCGGCTAAGGTCCATATTAGAGATAACATACCAAAAATATCTGGAGGAAATCATGAAGACCACGGTTGTATCCGGTGCAACAATTGCGGCCGCAGCCATTGCCCTCGCTGTCAGCGGAGCTGCAGTAACAACTGCTTCTGCTAAACAAGGTAATGAGGTTCATTGTGCTGGCATCAATAGCTGCAAAGGCACGAGTGCTTGTAAAACTGAGACATCTGCTTGCAAAGGGCAAAATGAATGTAAGGGCCAGGGCTGGTTGCCTGAGAAGTCCGCCAAATCATGTGAAGCCAAGGGTGGCAAAGTCGTCGCTTCTGACAAATAAGAAGTAATGATGGGGAAGATAAGCTCATTATCTTCCCCATCTGATTTTTAATTTGAGAGCGCTATAGCTTTGGATTGAAAATGGGCTTTCCCTACATTGGTTGCGGATTAGGGCTTAGACCAACCTATTATTCCGATATTCTCAATAATTCTGTTGATGTTGATTGGTTCGAGATTATTTCAGAAAATTATATGGTACCTGGAGGAAATCCTCTGGCTATGCTGGAAAGAGTTAGGGAGAAATACCCTTTAGTCATGCACGGCGTTTCTCTTTCCATTGCCTCAACAGATCCAGTCAATCTGGACTATCTTGAAGAATTAAAATCCTTAGCCAACCGCATTGAGCCAATGTGGATATCAGACCATCTCGCGTGGACTGGCATAGAGGGCGTCAATCTTCATGATTTATTGCCCATACCCTATACTCAAGAAGCATTACATCACATTGCTGAAAAAATAAGGATTGTTCAAGATTATCTTGAGCGGCCAATACTGATTGAAAATCCATCAACTTATATCAGTTTTAAAGAATCTGAGATGGATGAAGCTGATTTTTTGAATGAAATATGTGAGCAAGAAAATTGCTCACTTCTATTAGATATTAATAATATTTATGTTTCAGCATTTAATCATAATTTTGATGCTGTGACATATTTAAATAAAATACAACCAGCCAACGTTGTCCAAATGCATATTGCTGGCCATACAAATTATGGAACACACATTATAGATACGCATGATCAATCTGTTTGTGATGATGTATGGGCGTTGATGGAGATTGCAAGCAAGAGATTTCCCAATGCCTCTCCAATGCTTGAACGAGACGATAATTTTCCACCCTTTATAGAGATAAAGTCAGAGTTTGATAAAATGCGTAAAACGCATCTCTCGGCAAGAGATAGAAAGTAGCCAAGAAATGTCATACGCAGACTTCCTATCAAAAATGCAGCAAGCTATCCTATCAGATGATGAGAAAATAAAACCTATATTTCTTCAATCTATTAATGAGCCGCCTTTACATAGTAAAAATGATGCATTTGGTGTTTATTATAATGGGTACAGAAGACGGTTAGCTGAGTTTTTATCTAATGATTATCCAGTTTTGAGAAACATTCTAGGCGATGAAAGTTTCGGCCACGTGGTAGAGAATTATATAAATATTTGTCCCTCAAAGAATTATAACGCGCGTTGGTATAGCTCTGGGCTTGTTGATTTTATGCGCAATCATGCACCTTGGCGTGAAGAAAGAGTTGCCATTGATGTTGCGCAATTTGAAAAGTGCCTGGCCGATAGTTTTGACGCAAAGGATGTAGAGTGTCTAAATATTTCGGCATTACAACAGATAGATCCGCATCAATGGCCAGAATTACGCTTTAGGTTTCATCCCAGCGTCTTTCTTCATAAACTGGCAGCCGAAACGACAACAATTTACGAAACTCACGGCGAAAACTTTCTTGAAAATACGACAATTATTACAAATAGTGAGGGTGTTATATTTTGGAGAAAAAATAATAAATGTTTGTATCGCAAGGTAAATGACATAGAGTACTTATCTTTGATGGAAGCTTTCTCTGAGATGAAATTTAAAGACATATGTTCAATGGTTTCATATCAACAAAATTGCAATGATATAGAAGGTTTTATGTCAAGCTTGTTAGTGCAATGGTTTAATGATTCCTTAATTACAGAGGTTGTGATATAAATTGTAACTTAACAAAATAACGAGAAAGCGACGAGCAAACAAGTCGTTCAGACAGGATACCCCGCGACTACATATCTAACACGTTCTCAGCGTGAGCCGGTATGTATGAGATGCTGACGCTATAAACCAAGTTTTATAAAGTAATACAGTTTCAAGATATTTCTTCATGACAATCTCCTGAGCACTTTGTTAGTATTGGCAGCAAACTGACAAATAATGCCCTCGTGAAACGCGCACCGCGAGGCGATTATTCCGCCTGTGTTTAACCCTATGATTTATATGGGGTTGCCTAGCTATTTAGGATAGGCGCCAAGGGAAAGTATTGTGATTTTTTGAAATGAAGTGTTTTTGCTTTTAAGCAATATGCTAATTAAGATAATTGTTATCATTCAAAAAAGTAGCAATACATAGTCCGATATCCACGGCTATTAAATTTGATGTCTTGCTCATTATGATAACAAAACAGTCGTATAATTGATTATAACGAAAATAACATGGCGCAACCTTAGACTATGCCTTAGACAATTCATTAACTCCTAAGTTCTCAAAGGAAATGTCAGATGGAACATAACCTTTCAAATAAACTCGTACTTATTGTTGATGATACGCCAACAAATGTAGTAGCAATTTCAGGCGTTCTCAAAGATTCTTTTCGAACAAAGGTCGCGACAAATGGAGAAAAAGCGCTAGCTCTCTGCAGCGCTCATGATAGACCCGATCTAATTCTGCTTGATGTCTCTATGCCAGGAATGGATGGGTATGAAGTTTGTCGACGCTTAAAAGAGCGCCCAGAAACTTGTCAAATTCCTATAATATTTCTCACAGCTAAAATAGATGCACAAGATGAAGAGAAAGGTTTTGATGTTGGAGCGGTCGATTATATTCACAAACCATTTTCAGGAAAGCTGGTCCTTGCACGAGTTAAAACACATCTAGCGTTACAAGTTGCCGTTTTTGAAGCAAACCAAGAAAGAGATAAGGCAGATGAGCTTTTACATGCTCTGCTGCCTCGAAAAGCGGCTGATGAAATACGAACATTTGGAACCGTCATACCTAAGAGATACGATAATACGGCTGTCCTTTTCTGTGATGTAACAAACTTTACATCTTATTGTGACAATCATGAACCAGAAGATGTCGTAACAAGACTTGATGCTTTGTTTGTCATTTTTGAACGGTTAACAGTCAAATACGGGCTAGAGAAAATTAAAACCATCGGTGATGGTTTCATGGCAGCCGCAAATTTATTGCAGGAAATCGATGATCCCTTAAAAGTTGCGATCGACTGCGGCTTAGAGATGGCGTCCACAATAATAGATGCAAATTTAGGGTGGCAGGTTAGAGTAGGAGTTAATGCCGGCCCCGTCGTTGCAGGCGTTGTTGGTCAAGAAAGATATCAATTTGATATATGGGGCGATACCGTAAATGTAGCAGCACGCGTCATAGAATGGGCAGAGCCTGGTGAATTAGCCGTACCAGAAGAGATTTGGAGGCCATTGCGTTCAGTTTATAATGCTGAAATATTGGAAAATAGAGAAGTTAAAGGTAAAGGACTCGTCTCTATTTGTAGGATTAAATCAAGAGTATAAAAATACCAAAATAACAATGGATTATCAAATATCTGTTGTAGTATAGGATTAATCTCATAATGAGGAATACATCGTAATTTACATTACATACCCTTGTTGTCTTTTACACTTTAATTGATATTGCGTGTCGTTAATAATGTAAATAATACTGCGCATTCAGCATATTAGATTTTTAGGGTAATGCATCCGCTAACACCTGTAGAACTTTTTGAGGATTGACTGGTTTTGAAATAAAATCTATTGCACCAAGTGACAAACCTTTTCGACGTTCTAATTCATCGCAGTGCGCAGAGACAAAAATAATTTTGATTTGAGCTGTTTTAGGGTCTGATTTTAGCAACCGACAGACTTCATAGCCATCTAAATCTGGCATTACGACATCCATGAATATAAGATCTGGAAACGGCTCTATGGCTGAAAGCTGAAGCGCTTTTTGACCGTTAAGCGCAACTTTAATTTTGTATTCAGGAGGTAAAATTCCTCGAAGGACATCAATATTGATCGGCTCATCATCAACTAAAAGTATCGTTCCAATTTGTCTTGTCACTGAGATAAATCCTCAAATACATTTTTAAGTAAATTAAGAGCCTTATCAAATTCATATTCATTAATTGCTACGGATGCATTTATAAATTTTGATCTAAGATCATCGTCCTTGGTATTAGCAATTATCTTATCAATAATGTCTAATGCCCGAGGATCACTCTCTTCAAGATGCCTTCTTAATTCACTTATCAGTTGTTGGATAGCTATGGGATTAGCGATCTCATTAGCTGCCTGAGAATAGGATGGTGAAAATTCTATGCCCTTGAGACCGTCGATAACGACCTTTAATTCACTAAGTGTATTCGCCAGCTCGCGTGTATTGGGAAGATTTTCGAACTTTTCATGGCATGCTTTTTCGAGCTGCTGAGCAGCATTTTGAAGGCTTTTAGCCCCTATCGTACCAGCAAGTCCTTTTAGTGTATGAGCAATCCTTACGGCAGTTTTAGAGTCATTTTCTTGAAATGACGATAAAAGTTCTTTTTCAACGTTAGCTTGGCTATCTCGAAATTTAATCAAGAGCTTATAGTATAAGTCTATATTTTGCATTGTTGTTGATAGACCAGCTAGCGTATCTATTCCTGGGAGATCATGAATGGTCCGGCCAGAACTCTTTTTGGTTTCAGTTATTACAGCCGCATGGGCTGGAGAAGATGGTTTAATCCATTTTGCCATAGTATTGAACATGACTGAAACGTTGAGCGGCTTGGAAATGTGATCCCACATACCGCATTCAATGACTTTTTCTTTGTCCCCAACCATGGCATTGGCGGTCATTGCTATGATGGGAAGTTTATCAAATTGAACATTTTTACGAATTTCACGGGTGGCTGTATAACCATCCATAATTGGCATTTGGCAATCCATGAGAACACCATCAAAAATATGTCCATCTGCCAATATGTCGAGCGCCCTTTGCCCATTTTCGGCGATAGTGACGCTGATACCTGCCTTGCTGAGTAGCTCTAACGCCAGCTCCTGATTCATCTCATTATCTTCAACAAGCAAGATTTTAGCGCCAGATAATTTTGTCATAGCCTCTTTAGCGCTACCATGACGTTTGGTATTGTCAGGTCCGATTTCAACACCTTTTCCTAACGCTTCGCCAATTGCTTCGAAAAGAGTTGATGCCGTAACTGGTTTTGTCAGAACAGATTTTATTGCAACACCATTTCTTTCAGCTGCTGAAATCGCGTCCTCTCGTCCATAAGCTGTGACCATTATGACAGCAGGTGGATGGCTTAACGCCTCATCTTTTAGTTTTCGAACGCATTCAATTCCATTCATCTTTGGCATACGCCAATCCATTAAAACTAAATCATATGGATGATTATTCTTTGCTGCTTGCTCGACAAGCTTCAGCCCCTTTTCTCCATCTGAGGCTGCGTCTACTTGTAAATGGAAGCTTTGAGCTAAATTGAGGAGAATTTCTCTTGCTGAAGAATTATCATCTACGACAAGCACGCGAAGTCCTTTGATTTCATCCGTATGAAATGCCCGTCGAGGTATTGGATTATTTTGAATTTTAAACTTTGCCGTAAAGTGAAAGCAAGAGCCGCGACCAATATTGCTTTCAACCCAAATACGGCCGTCCATCATTTCCACAAGTTGCTTTGAAATAACTAAGCCCAGCCCAGTACCGCCGTATTTACGGGTCGTAGAGCTATCCGCTTGGCTAAATTTCTGAAATAATTTTGTTTGTTGTTCTGGCGTCATGCCAATGCCGGAATCCTTAACCCAAAAATGTAGTTCGACATGATCATTGGAACGACTAATTTCCTCAGCGCCGATAACAATTTCACCTGATTCAGTAAATTTGACAGCGTTATTTCCAAGATTAGTAATTATTTGACCAAGCCTTAGGGAGTCGCCGATTAAAGCTGTCGGTAGGTTTATATCCATGCTGAATAATAGTTCTAGGCCCTTTTCTTCTGCTTTGAGGCCGACAAGGTTAGCGAGATTGTCGAAAACTTCTTCTAGCCTAAAGTTTCCTTTCTCTATGTCGAGTTTGCCAGCTTCAATCTTACTGAAATCTAGTATGTCATTAATTATACCAAGAAGTCCTTCTGCGCTTCTGTTTACTTTATCAATATAGTTTCGTTGCTTGGGAGTTAACTCTGTTTGTAGTGCAAGTTGGCTCATTCCTATGATAGCATTCATAGGCGTTCGAATTTCATGGCTCATATTGGCGAGGAATTCGCTTTTAGCTGCAGTGGCTTCCTCGGCTATTTCTTTAGCTTTGAGTATTTGGGCTGCAGCCGTCTCTTGTTCTCTAAGAGCTAAGACGTAATCTGTAATATCCTGAGTAACGCCATATAAATCATTTTTTTCGCCAAAACTATTCCCAATCACGCGCCCGAATGAGTGGAGCCATACAATACGGCCATCTACAGGACGCTTATAGGGGTAAACAGAATCATAAATAGTCTCACTACCATGAATACTATCGTTGAATTTATTTCGATTAATCGCAGCTATTTCTGGGTCAGCTGCCTCAATATTACTGAAAACATCTTTTTCTAAGCTATAAATATAGCCATCATTTTTTTTCTTATTCCCATAAATATCAACCGCTCTCTCTGAAGAGTTAAATCGATCCGCGTCTAATAAAGAGATATGCCAATAACCTGATTTTGTTAACTCTAAGGCTTGATCTGAGAGAATATTAATTTGCTCCATTTCTATAAGAAACTGTCTAAATACATAGATCAGAACGCCTCCGATAAGTAATCCGGTTATGCCTGAAACTACGATGGCAAGCATTGTATTTTGTGAATCTGCCAATGGTTCGATATGATCATTGGCATGAACAAAATAGGCTGCAGACATCGCCGTGTAATGCATACCAGTAACTGCTGCTCCCATCACTATTGATGAAATTAGCAGCGAGTATTTATTAATTCCTGGGAATAGACTGGAAACCCCTGAGCGCACCCATAATGCCAAAACCGCAAGGGCAACAGCGACGACAATAGAAAGTAAAAAGTATTTTAAATCATAAAGCAGATCTGCATTCATATACATCGCAGCCATGCCAGTATAGTGCATGGCGCCAATTCCAGCGCCAAACATTACACCGCCCAGAAGAAGATCACGACGTCTAAGAACAGGGCTATTTATTATAAATAATGATATTGTGCTGGTTATAATTGCTGGAGCCATTGATGCAATAGTAATCCAAGTATTATAAGCAACCGCACATGGAAGAGAAAAGCCTAGCATGCCAACAAAATGCATTGACCAAATTCCACCGCCAAGCACGATACCTCCTAAAACAAGCAATACTTTTCTTGCATAAGGTCGTTGTGTGCGCTTAGCAAAGTCAGAGACAAGCAAGGCTGTATATGAGGCAAAAACAGCAATGCTTGCCGACAGAAGAACCAGTCCCAGATTATAATGTCCTACATAAATCAAGCTTTCTTGTGGGGAGGCGCCCACTAAATGAAGATATTTTTCAAAAAACAACATGTATTGCAGTCCTTACTAGTCTACTCAAATTCTATTATTCTTCATTAGACGGTTTCATTAAAAATATATACATAGTTATTATTGTTTCAATTGTTTTATCATTAAATTGGATATAATTAACTGAAAAATATTTCGTATTTTGTCCTATAGACAAGGCAATGTGAATATTGCTTGAACACTATTCTAAAAAAGTATACGCCCAATTAACTGAGTATACATCGGCTTATTTGGCGACATTAAAAGATGATGCTGGTAACAAAAAAAATGATTTAACAGTAATGTATCAATTTTGTCGTATTTTTTCCACGGCGGTCTCAAGGATCTAACGCAACGAGAGCTGAGAATGCTTCATTCGGTGTCCTATAATCTAATACACGCCTCGGACGACCATTCAAGCGATCTTGAGCAAGTTTAATGCTCTGCGGCGTTACTTCATCGAATGCTGTTCCTTTTGGAAAATATTGCCTGATCAGGCCGTTTGTATTTTCATTCGTTCCTCGCTCCCATGGCGATGCAGGATGCGCAAAATATACGTTCATTCCCGTTGAGATCGTAAAGGCTTTGTGCTGGCTCATTTCCTTACCCTGATCATAGGTAAGAGACCGGGCTAAATGTCTTGGAAGCTTGGTCAGTGCTTTCGCATAGGCTTTGCGAACCGTCTCTGCATCTTTAGCCACAAGCGGAATGAGCATTGTGTAGCGCGTTGTGCGTTCAACGAGGGTTCCTAGAGCTGTTCTTTTATATTTGCCCAGAATCAAATCCCCCTCCCAATGACCTGGGACCGTGCGATCTGCGACTTCTTCGGGACGCTCCTCAATAGAGAGCATATCGGCTATTTTTCCTCGAGTTTCTGCCGATTCCCCAGTTTGATTCTTTCGCTTATGGCGATACTTATGTTCCTGGCGTAGCCCTTTGATTAAAGTGGCCTTCAGTTCGCCGCGCGGCAGCACATAGATGTATTGGTAAATCGTCTCGCCAGAGATGCGCATGCTCATATCGTGAGCATAATCCAAGCGTAGACGCCTGGCGATCTCATCAGGAGACCATTGCTTCTTCAGGCTTCGATGGACGTAACTGACAAGCCGATTGTTTTGAAACAGCTTCCGTTTACCACCGCGTCGTCGGCCCATAAGCTTGAAGGCCTTGCGCTGAGCTGAGCAGCAGCGATAGGCATATCGGCCATAGTTATTCTTAACTTCTCGAGAGACGGTCGACGTAGGTCGACCAATCTGTCGAGCAATTTCGGCATATGAAAGATTAGCCGAAAGACCTCGGCTGATCGTCTCTCTATCCTCTATACTGAGGCGGGTATAATGTTTGTGTTCCATGCGGAGCTCATGTTAGCTCCGTTGCATTAGATTTCTGAAACCGCCATTTTAAGTTTCAATTTGATTTGTTCGATATAAAGCAACTGATTTTCTTACAGATAAATTGGACAAGATTTTTACATTTTGGCCATAATTAAGTTGTTATACGCAAAAAATTACATAAGTTTGGTCTTGTGCTTTGTCTAAAATAAAATATAGCATGGTGTAAATTTTACTCTTTTACGATAAGATCATATGCAAACACCTCTTCAAAGATTTCTCACAAGTTGCTACGATAACCTTCTTGATGATCTATCAGGAAATGTTGCTGATTACATACCCGAGCTGTCTAAATGTGATCCCAATAAATTTGGAATCAGTTTGGCAACGCTAGATGGTCATGTTTATGATATTGGGGATAGTGAACTCCCTTTTACGATCCAATCCATATCCAAAGCTTTTGTATTTGCACTAGCTCTGGAAAGCCTAGGCCCTGAACATGTTCAAACTGTTATAAGTGTTGAGCCGAGCGGCGAAGCATTTAACGCTATTAGGTTAACTGCTGACAACCGACCATTTAATCCAATGGTGAATGCCGGCGCTATTGCATGTACTGGGTTGATTGTTGCTGCAGAGGGCAAAAAGGCATTTGATAAAATTCATGAGATCTTGAGCCGCTGTGCTGGTAGAAACTTAAAGATAGATGACGCTGTTTATCGTTCAGAAAGCTTAACCGGAGATCGCAATCGAGCGATAGCATGGCTCTTACGAAACTATTCTAGATTACCACAAGATGTAGATTTTGTATTAGATGTATATTTTAAACAATGCTCTATTCTAGTTACTGCCCATGATTTAGCGATCATGGCTGCCACATTAGCTAATTGTGGGATCAATCCCGTAACGCAAGATCGAATTATCTCTCCTGATGTTGTTGCGCGAACACTTTCTGTTATGACTAGTTCGGGCATGTATGATTATGCTGGTCAATGGTTATATAATATTGGTATGCCCGCAAAAAGTGGGGTTGGTGGAGGTATAATTGCAAGTTTGCCTGCCTCGCTAGGATTAGGGACCTATTCACCTAGGCTAGACAGTTATGGAAATAGTGTCCGTGGCATACATGTCTGTGAGCGCATATCATCTTATTTAAATTTGCACGTTCTAAGTCAGAAGAATGATGTTAAAACATGTATTCTTGCTGATTATGATATATCTGGAATTAGCTCACGTAGAAATCGTCTGTCATCAGAAGCTAAATTACTACAAGAACATCATGGTGAGGTCCGGATTATTGAACTTGTTGGAGCCTTAACATTTTCAACCTTGGACTATGTATCTCGTAAACTTACCAACAATTCTAAAAATGTAAAATATATTATTCTTGATATCAGGCGTGTGCCGGAGATTACCTCAGCTGCAGAGAGCTTATTAAATTCTCTCATACAAGAGATTGAGACCAATAATATTAAATTTATTATCTCTGGGATAAAAGTGGGCTCAGAAATCTATGATCAGATCTCTTCAATGCATAACTTATTAAATAACAGCAGCTTCACTCTATTAGACGAGGCTATTGAATGGGTGGAAGATAATATTGTTGGTCGCTATGCTGGGATATCAAATATAGTTGAAATAATTCCGCTAAATGAGCAATTGCTTCTTACGGATTTTTCGAACCAGGAAATCGCAACTCTCGTAGAGATTTGTGAAGAAAAAAATTATAATACGGGTGATCAGATCATCTTTTCCGGGGAGTCTGCAAATGCATTTTACTTTCTTCTAGCAGGTAAAGTAAGCGTCAAGTTACCTAGCGGTGTCCGACTTTCATCTCTTTCGGCAGGAATGTCTTTTGGAGAAATGGCGCTTCTAGAAAATGTAACAAGCGCGGATGTATGGGCAGATACGGATGTAAAATGTCTTGAATTAAAGTTGAATGCTTATAATAATTTTAGAATAGCTTTTCCTCTAACTGCTGAAAAACTCATGAAAAATGGAGCTTATGTATTAAGTCAGCGTTTAAGAAAGGCCAACACGAAAGTTGATATTCTTACATCTTTTAATTAACCAACAGTAGTATATGCTTATTCTTCGTGATGAAGGATTCGATTTTATAGAATACTATGTTTGTCAAATTAAGATCCTTAGTATCTAATAAAAAATATTAGCAAAGAATTTTTTAGCGTAATTCTACAATGTCGAATTTTGCTAAATTCATTTTTTGATAAATGAATACTCAGAAGTTTTGCTTGTGCCAATTATAAATAGTTCATCAAAAGCTCTTCTATTTTGCCAGATTTTCGGCTAATGTTTATTATATTTCTATGAGATTGAGTATCTCATTTTTTAATTTCTCATTTATACAACTCAACAAACCATCGGGTGACGCTAATGAACGAGATATTAAATTTCTGTAGCGGAGAGAGTCCACAGATAATTCGAGATCAATCGTATATATTTGAGGAAGGAGCAAAGACTGGAGTTATAGTTATATTAATTGAGGGAGAGATAGAAGTTATTAAGAACGGCATATCTGTGGCAGTTTTGTCAGAGCCTGGGACAATAATCGGAGAGTTGTCTGTTTTACAGGATTGTCCCCATACCGCTACGTGCAGAGCACAAGGTGATATAAAGGTCTACTCATTCACTAATGGTAAAGAGTTTTTACTGAGTAATGTAAATATTTTATGGCTTGCATCTCGTGATCTTGCAAAGAAATTGCAACTTACAACAACTTGTCTAACGGGATTCTCAAAAGATATTCAGAATTATAGTAGGTTTGAAGTTAATCGCCAGATAGACTTTGTCGAAGAAGTCGTAGGGACCGCATCGGCATAAATCCCATTTAACTTATTTATCATTGAAATAATCTTATAGTTTTCTGAAGGAAAGATAGTAATGAGCAACACTAACAACTCATTTTGTGTTGAAAAAATAACTAAAGAGCTCGCTCATATAGTTAGAGATGAGAATCTGTTTGTAGATAGAATTAGAAAAATAAATGATAGCAGTTATGAATCAGAATTTATCATTACAGGAGATCACCCGTATTTATATGAGAACTCAGTAATTTCCAATCACGTCTCTGGTACATCCTTTTTGGACGTGACACGGCAGTTATGTAAAGCGATGAGTCATATCTATTATGATGTCCCAATTAATTGTAGGTTTGTAATGCAGACCACACAAATGGATTTTTTTGGCTGGACGAAATGTTCTATACCAATTTATATTTTACTGGACGTTGCGGTCCAAAAGCGTCTTTTGGGTGGATTTATGTCGCCAACATTTGAAGTTAAGCTTACCTATTGGCAAGAAGGTTATGAACTGGGAATTATAAATGTTAAGTTTTCGGCTTTTTCTCATGACATTGAAGAAAAACTGATGTCACGTCAGTATAGAAGGAAGCCAATTGAGGAAAATATTAAAATTGTTCCCAAAAACTAAAAAAATACAGCCTAATAAATGCAACCCACTAAATGTCGCGTGCTATTAAATAATGTCCAATATTCTTCATAGAACGCCAACGGCTTCGGCCAACAAATTTTTAGAGCTCTAAAATGTCTGAAACAATCAAAATCAATAAGCTTTTTCACAGACGGGTAAAATTTCTAGCTAATTTACTTAGTCCTGGCTCTCTTTCTGTTTTATTCCCTCCGGACTCTCCAGATTTTGATAAAATTCTGCTGCTTTCTATCATTATGGCGAACAGCTCAGCTGCTGCACCAATGAAGCGGCTCTTGAATGAAAATAAGGATATGGAAATAATGATGAAGGATCGCTGGCGTCCTGCCACGATTGATCTGGAAGCATTAAAAAGCTTACCACGAGATTCCCTCGGTTATCATTATGCAAGCCATATGATAGATAATATGATCCCTGCTATGAAGTACGATGATCCAGTTACATCTGATTCAGATTATATAGTTCATCGCTTGCGTGAAACGCACGATATAGTCCACACGTTACTTGGCTGTGGCATATCGTATGAAGATGAATTGCAGACTCAAGGATTTACTATTTTTAATCTACGCTCCCCCCTAAATGTTGTATTAGCTGTAGGTTTATTATTTCGATTATTTTATACAGATGCACCCCTAGATAAAGCAGTCGCAGCTTTTACCAAAGGAGCTCAACAAGGTGTAAAAGCAAAGTGCCTCCTTGCATTTAAATATGAAGATGGCTGGAACCGCTCAATAAATGAATGGCGGGAAGATCTTGGTATCCAACTTTGAAGTATTTAAATTTCTAGAAATTTATCAGATCTTATATCTGTCAGTAAAATTTATTTTTTTACCATCTTATATTGATATTTAAATACAGCAGTCAATTAACAATAATTATTTCGTTTTATTGGCGCAAATTTATTGTGATCAGTTCAAATAACTAATCTTATAAGCCTCGATCGTCATCATAACAGGTAATGTAGTGTGGAAAAAGATTTTTATATGTGATTACAGATCTCACAAGAACTCAACTCATTCCTGCGTCTCTTAAAATTTGGACGCCGGTTTTTTTATGGGCGGACGTGCTGGCTTGGGAGATCATACTAAAGACCTACACGCCCAGCTTCTACTCGCAAGATTTCGGGTATTTGCGAGCGATATATGAGAAATGATTCCTGAAGTCGCCGCACGTCAATTGCGATAATTCTTGATGACTGAACTACAAGAAACACAGCACGTAAGTCAGTGCTACTCTTCAAATATCTGATTGCTTCTGATGGCCTCTAGCTTGGCCTTGAGCTTTTTCCGGCGCTCTGCAGCGTCGGCTAGAAACCTTGTTTCAATCTCCTTTAAACCCTCAGACAACGTGTCAATCGCCATAAGAGCATCGACCGCCTCTTTGGTGAGAGATGAAGGCTCCTCGTCTTCGTCGAATTGTTTTGGATCTGGATGAGGCATGATGCCCAATCCAATGCCGCACTGAAATTGATAAAAAGTTAAGCAACTTTGAGTCCTGCCCCTCATACAGGGGCACTATAGGCTGCCAGAGAAGTTTCGGCTGACGTGCTGCTTAGTCCAGGCACTCAAAGTAGAAAAACCGCCCGTCTGCGAAGAAACGAGCGGCTCTCTGGGCCAGGAAATGAGCGGAATCCGACCCTTACTCTATCGTTACGTATAACAGCTCAATTAGACGCAGCGTCGGACCTGACAGACCCCTACTAATCCTGCCGCACTGATTGTCTTACTGATCACGGGCGTTGTCTGTTGGGCCGCTGATGATGACGCATGAGACATTGCGATGCCCAATGAGAAAAACAGCACCATTCCGATGAGGACCCCGTAAATCTTCGCCACAAGCGGATTTAAGTTGGTTGTCATAGCAGTCGTTCCCTCATTTCAATTTCGATGAGCGGAAACTATACGGACCTCAACTGACAGTATGTGCGCAACAACACAGCCCAATAAGGCATCATGAACATAGTCTTCTTCAACGGTTCGATAAATCTTGAGGGAGATTTGTTATGAGAACATTCATCATTGCAGGAATGAGCGCCGGTATTTTGTTGCTTTTCGGCGCTGCCTTGGATGCCTCCGAGATGCCTCTTCCAACAGATGAAGCCGCCAGCGCAGAAAGCGTCGAACCTTAGGACGAACTGTTTTAGCCGTCGTCCGGCAGGCTTTTCATCCCTATTTACCCCAGCCAGCTGTTCTGCTTATGTTCTTAAATCTGGCAAGAATGTAAACGAATGGCTTGCGGCATGTACAAACCTATTGCCCTCGTGGATTGCAATAACTTTTATGCTTCCTGTGAACGGGTGTTTCAGCCGGAACTACGCGGCAAGCCTGTGGTTGTGCTCAGCAATAATGACGGCTGCGTCATTGCTCGATCAAATGAGGCCAAGGCGCTTGGCATCGACATGGGCGCCCCCTGGCATCTCAATAAAGACAAGTTCAGGTACATGGACGTTAAAGTCCGCTCATCCAACTACACGCTCTATGGCGACATGAGTTCGCGCGTTATGCGGACGCTGGCGGAATTCTCACCACGTCAGGAAATATACTCGATCGACGAGTCCTTTCTTGGACTTGAGGGTTTTGACGACCGACTGGAGAGCCATGCTCGAGAGATGCGCGCGACGGTTTTTCAGTGGACGGGCATCCCAGTGAGTGTTGGCATTGCCCCAACGAAGACGCTCGCCAAGGTTGCTAACCGCTCCGCCAAGAAAGACCCCTCCTCTGGCGGCGTC
>Ga0208506_1000328_pt1 | contig 16698 bp, 16 predicted proteins | sample CryBogCBH29Jul08_FD_184616 | JGI IMG/M metagenome (GOLD analysis project Ga0208506, IMG submission 184616) | Freshwater microbial communities from Crystal Bog, Wisconsin, USA - CBH29Jul08 (SPAdes) | ecosystem: Environmental > Aquatic > Freshwater > Lake | place: Crystal Bog, Wisconsin, USA... | reverse complement strand
GATTGATAAAGAAGCGGGTACCTACGATATGGATAAGACAGCGGCAACCTCTAAGTTATATTGTGAAAAATGTCATAATGGGTTGGAAGATACTGATGCCAATCGTCGATATCTTAATGAGACGGGTGAATACATATTATTAAAAGATAGTGGCGACCATGCCGTTAAAACCTATAACTGGTGTGCTTTCGTCAATCAGAAAATTACCTTCAAGGAAAAGGCTATTGAGTATATGCAAGCCGTCAAGGATAAAAAGGCCAATGGTCAGAATTTAAATTTAAAAACTTTTATCCAACAAGTTCTCGGTCAAACCTACTCTCCCCAGAAGTTTGTCGACCAGACTCAAGTCCTTGTTAGCTCCTTTGAACCAGATGCGGCTTGGCCTGAACAAGTCTTTAAAACTTTAACGGTGGATTATCAGCAGGTATGGGGTATGAAATTTTATACCGTTTGCGCTTTCTCTCCAACGGAAATACGAGTATTAGACCATGGGTTCGTTCTCAAGTGGGATGATATTGCGGCCATTGCGGAAAAATATAAAATTCCCCCGCCAGCCGTTGGGGTAGACTCCGGATACAATGCAAAAGAAGTATATGCCGAGAGCTTCAATCGGGCTAAATTAATGAATTTTGCCAAACGTGCTCCCGAAAAAGTAGGTTGGACTTGTTTGAAGGGTGATGACCGTGATGAAGGTTATAAGCATAAGATGCCGAATGGTGAAATTCTCATCCGTTATTATTCTCCGATGTCCAAACCAGCCATAACCAATAACCAGTTTACACGGTTGTTTGAATGGTCAAATAGTTATGTTAAGAATGCCCTTTACCATATTAAGGAGGGTAAATCAACCATGAAACTCGTCTTACCTTCGCCTGACCCCGAATTTACCAAACAAATGAACGCAGAAGCACTCCAAGAGGTAATCGATGCCAAAACCGGACTTCGGAAGACTCGGTGGAAGAAAATGATTGATGATAACCACTACTGGGATTGTATATGTCAAGCGATTGTTATGTGTATGATGGCCGGTAAGTTTGGTGAAGAACCCAACCGGATTGACACGGATATACAAAAAAATAAATGATAAAAAATAACGTTTTCTCCTAATCAATAATATATATATAATACATACTATGCTCAAATCTTGTAAAGTAACTCCACCCTCCGGCAAAGTTAAGAAAACTTTTGGCTGTCCCAACGTCCTCAAAGGTGATGACCAGATACTCCGAGATAGCCTCAAGGATGAAGCTCGTCGGATGTATTCTGTCCAGCCTCAAGTTAATCCACAGAAAGTAACGAAAGCCTATCTGGATAATTATGATGGTATTTTTCGTAAGGAGAAAACTATATGAGTGATATGTCATGGATGTATTATAGTTTAGACCCAGCCATAGATAGCGAGCAAACGGCTTTGGATTTACGGAGTAAGGCTTTAAAATTATTGGGCGAAATAAAAACTAATACGGAGTGGCAAGGCGAAGGCGTCAGTTCCAAGAAACAAATTGTTATTGAAATTGGTAAACTATTGGCCATGACTTCTCGTTTTCTCCATTTGAAAAATCCGCAGAAGTATGGTCCGCTCGTTCGCCAATCTTCGGTTCTCCGTATCCGATGAAATTTTATGGCTAATAAACTTACAAATAAATTTGGTAAACGAGTTAATCCCTTGGATAAAAAAGCCTTCGGACAATATAACTCTATCTATGAGTTTCCCAATGCTGGTCGTTATCGCCAGCGGATGTATGTCAACCAAGATACGGAAATTGGTGCAGGGTTCCTCACCCGTGATTTGTTGGTAAGATGGAGCCGAGAGATGGCAGCACAAATGCCCTTTATCCATGCGGGTATCCGTAGTTTAGCTTTGTTCTCCGTTGGTAAAGCCTATGACCCAATCTACCTTGGAAAAAATAAAGCATGGTGGGAGTCCGTTAAGCCTTATATCCTTGAAGTAATTTATCCGAATATTTGTATGAGGGGGCGCAATTATGATTTTAAAACGATGATGTTTTTAAAATCGGTTGCCCTCGATACGGATGGCGATATGTTAGAAATCTTTGGCGAAAAAAATGGTCTACCCAAAGTACAAATTATTCCATCCCATCGAATTTTCTCAACTATATCTCGGAATGGGCAGGATGTAGTTACCCCTAATTTATTGACGGGAGCCGGTTCTGTCACACGAGGCCCATGGGCTAATACGATTAGTTCGGATGGAGTAATCTACGATAAGCAAGGGGAAGCAGTTGGTTACAGCGTTATAAATTCATCCAATGTTGTTAATAGCATGATGGGTAACAATGATTATCAGATTTTTACGGCTAATGAAGCTCACTTACATTATGACCCTGTTTACTTTGACCGAGGCCGTGGTTTCCCATCTATCTCTGCCGGTATCCTTCAGGCATTGAGTCTCCAAGAAATTCAACAATACATGTTGGAGAAAATTAAAATTGAAAGTATGGTAGCTCTCATCGAGAAAACACCTGAAGGGGTTGGTCCTTACGAAGAGGGTCAAGCCTATCAGGATTACCTCAACCAAGATGGGGCATCGCTCAATGGGTTCCAAGGAGGAGTCAATGTAAAAACGGCCAATACCGGATTACGAGTAGTCAATGACCCAGCCATCCGTTATATCTCCGTTGATGGTGATATTAAATCGTTGAACTCAACGACTCCGGCTGACCAAACGACCAAATATATATCCAACCTTGAAGCCCAAGTATTACAATGTATTGGTATCCCCCATGCTCTGTTATTTTCCCATGATACTGTTAGTGGACGTATCTCAGATGGGGTCGTTAAATTATTTAATGCGGCCATTGAGCATCGCCAAGAAGTATTGGACAAGTCAGCAAAATTTATTTTAGGATGGGCAGTTGCCAAAGCTATAAAAAATGGTGATTTACCCCCAAACGATGATGAAAATCTTGGTGAAATATTTGACTTCACCCATCCTCCAATTTTATCCCTTAACTCCAGTTATGATAGAGGCGATAAGTTAAAAGCCTATGCTGCGGGAACGGCTACCCTCGAACAAACGATTGATATCCCCGTCGAAGATTTCTTAGCCAAGAAGAAGGCTGAAGATATTCTTTGGTTCAATACGGCCAACGAAATTTCTGCGACTACCAATACTCCCATTAACATTGTCTATCAACGTTTAAGTGAAACTATGTTGCAGAAGACACCGCCACCACTAGCTACCCAACCAACCCCATAATCTATGTCAATTGCCCAACAACTCTACTCGGAAAAATGGATGATGTCCAAAAAAGATTTTTATTCTTTTGCTAAAACAGTCGAACGCCTTCAAGAAATTCGTGCGGGCGGTCTTTACGGGAAAATCTTCGGAAATCCGTTGATGACTTCTCAAACCGTTTCTTTACCAACTGCTACTCCCGATATGAGCGGAGACATTTTAATTATTTCAGTTAATGGTATTTTAGCTAAAGGAGTCAGCGAAGAAGAAGCTGAACTATTGGGTATGGTCAACACGGATGAGATTGCTGAAGCTCTCAAAGCGGCTCATCTCAACCCCAATATAAAATGTATTTATATGTGGTTTAATTCGCCGGGCGGGACAACTACGGGAATTGAAGAATTGGGTCGGCTCATCAAAAATATCAATGAAGAAAAAAAGATTTATGGCTGGACGGAAACCGCTTCGGCTTCAGCTTCATATTGGCTGATGTCGCAATGCTCAAAATTAGGTTCGACTTATTCGGCCTCAACGGGTTCAATTGGTGTCTATATGTTACTCATTGACCTTACTGAACAATTAAAAACTAATGGAACTAAGGTTAATCCGATAGCCTCTGGAAAATATAAGTTAATGGGGCATGAATTCAAGGCTTTAACCGATGAGGAGCAATCCATCTTGCAGAAAGATGTGATAAAACAACATGAAAAGTTTAAGAATACAATTTTGGCCACACGGCCTGATGTCAATCCGGAAGCTATGGAAGGTTTAAGCTATGAAGGCTTAGATGCGTTGGATAATGGCCTTGTGGACATTGTTTGCGATAGTTTTGATGAATTTTTAATGGAAACATTGAAATAAATCGAATTTTAGAAAATTTAACTAATATATATAATATAATAACCTTATGAAACCGAATATCACTGTCAAGACCATCAAATCACCGGAACCTATCAAGACTGAAGTAGCTACTACTCCTGTCCTCGAAAAAAAGGAAGGTAACTATGACGATAAGTATGTTGAGAAGAAAGATGAAGAAGAAGTCAAGAAAGAAGAAACGAAAGTAGCTGAAATCAAACCGGAAAACGATGATGACGAATGTGAATGTGCTCATTGCAAAGGCAGCGGCAAAATGAAGAAAGAAAAGAAAGTCGAACCGGAAGATGGGAAAAAAGAAGAGGAAGAAGTCAAGAAAGAGGAAGAAAAAACTCCGGATAAGAAAGAAGGCAACTACGACGATAAGTATGTTGAAAAAGAAGAAGGCAAATATGCCAAAGTTGACATGTCCTTATTCTTTGGTAAACGGGCTACAGCCAAAGTTGACCCCTTCAAACAAATGCTCTATGCGGCTCACAATGAAACGATTGAGCAATTAAAAGCAAAATAATTTATGGCCTTTTTCGATAATAAATCCCTTACAACTTTACAAAAAGAAAAGTCAGAATGGTTATTGGAGAAGCAAGCCCTTGAAGCTGATATTCTCGATTATCAAAAGACCATTGACGATTTTCTGGAAGTAAAATCAAAACATGAAACCCAACTAAGTAATTTAAAAAATACTTATGATGGTAAGGTTCGGGACTTAACCAAGAACTACGAGACTAAAGTCAGTGAATTGTCAACTAAGTTGGAAGTGGAACAAAAATCGGTTAATCGCAAGGTTAATATTGCTTTGGGAAATATTGGTGTTCGTCAATTCGCTCCGGAAGAAATCGTTCCTATCCAACAGGAGTCGGATATCTATAAAACATTTTTACAAATGCCCAATGGTAAGGAAAAGGATGAATACTTTAAAAAGAATGAATTTACCATTTCACGAGCTATGCGGCTGAAATAAATAAAAAATAGTTGAGTGAAACAAACTAATGAATACTCTGAAGCTCAACTATCAACAACATAAAAACAATTACCGAGTATAAAAATATAAAATATAATGTCAGTATCTGCAAATAATATCGGTGGCGCACTCCAAGTGTTTGCCTTCAAATCACTCCCAGCCTTCGCTCCTGACCTTCCGCCCCGTGATATCTTTACGAGTAACTTCGATGAAGCTGTCGCTGGTGAAGGCGTTAGCATAACAACTCGTGTCGCTACCAGTCAATTTGGTGCGATGAACGACCTCGCCAATGGCTGGGAAAGCATGCAAGCCTCGTCCAGTGCCATCACTGCAACTGTGAAAACCAAAGGTCATGACCACGTTTTCAACGTTACGGAATGGGATACGATTGGCGAAGCTCAAATCCTCAATACCTTCGGCAATATCCTTGGTAAGCAAGTTGCCAACGGTATCAGCGTTGATGTATATAACAAAGTCAGTTCCAGCTACTTTACGAATACCGTAACGATTGCTAGTTCCTCAAACTTCGTCTATGCGGCTCCGACTGGTTCCTTAACCTACATTGGTGCTGCCTTGGATAATCTGGAAGTTCCTCGTGGTGGTCGCTATGCGATTTTAACTCCGAATACCCTTCAGGCTATGAAAGCCAGCAATAACTTATTCTCGACCTTGGTCTATGGAAATAGCCAAATCGTCCAGAATGGCGGATATGCTGGAACCAATGGTCAAGTTTCCAACTCTGCTGGAACGGGTCTCTTCGTTGATGGTGTCAACATTTATCAATCGCCTCGTTTGTTCGGTGCGACTAAGCCTTTGGGTGGCGACAGCTACTCTGGTGGGGATAAGTTGATTGGTTTCGCCGGTAACTCAGCCGGATTAGTCATTGCGGCTCGTGCTCCTTCAGCTTTCGCTGGTGTGCCCGGTGCCTATACCTACACAGCAGTCGAACCAACCTCTGGTTGGCCGTTCTTGTTCGTGGCTGCTCTTGATATGAGCAAACCGGCCTGGAGATTTGGTATCTACAGTTTGTTTGGTTCTGCGGCCGGGAATCCGAATGCTGTTATTCCGCTCTTGACTCAGTCCAACTAAGTCTAAAATAAAATAAATAAATAAAACAACATGGGTGAGGTGAAGTAAAAACTCATCTCACCCATTTTTAATATGAGTCTCCGCAACGATATCGTAACTGACCTTCAAACCATTGAAGCTGATTTGGACAATCCCACCTTTGAGTGGCAAGGAAACTCTTATAACTTTATTCCGAGTATAACCATGTTCAATCGGGAATTGGAACTGGGGGGATATCAGATTGTAAAATTATTGACGGCTACCGTGCGCCTCTTTGATTATAGTGAGGGCGATTACACGGCAATTTTTTCGAATGGAATGCCATCTCCCCAACAGATTATATATTATCCCTTGGATAATTCCAACTATCGCATAGAGAGTATTAAAATTGACCCGACCAATTCATATATGCGAATGATTTGTCACTCCACCACAAAAGGATTATGATTAATCTTAGTGCCAAATTAGATTTGACCGAGTGGAAAAAAGTGTGGCCTCTCTATACGCAGTATAATAAACGAGCACCCTCGGAAATTATTAATACGAAAGCCGTGTTTATTTGTCGTTCGGCTATAAACTTAACAAAACATTCAACTCCGGAAAGTATCCGAAGTAATTTACTTTCTCCCTCCCGAACCAATTCCAAAGCTCCCCTTGCAGCTATTTTAATTAATAAACAATTAAAAGCCAGTCATAAAAAAGGGTTGAGCGGCAGTAGCATGGCTACGGCCATTGAAAAATTTATTAAGAAGAAAAATTCAACCATTGGATTTATTGCGTCAGGTTGGATTGGAGCCTTAAATAAACTTAACCCCTTTTACAAACGTAATAAAGATTATGCCACGGATAGTTTACGGGAACCCAAGCTTAAAGTGGGGGGAGCAAAACAATATGGTAAACCCAAGGGTGATGCCGTTTATGCTCGACCTGACTCCTTCCATCCGTGGGCAAGAATAGATAATAACGTTCAGCAAAAATATGAAGAAATTCAAAAAGGTTTACAGAAGGCTATAAATTTGGAACTAGCCTCCATGCAAAAATATATCGCTGACAAGTATAATAAAAATTTAAAAAAGATATTTGGAAATTAATATGCCTCGCACATCGATAAATAAAGCCGTTGAACAAACTCTGATAACTTTTATATCAGGTTCATTACCTTCCGGTTCAGCCACTTACTACTCTGGAATTGGTAATGTTGACCTTGATATCGCTCCGGCCTGTATCGTTGATTGCGAGTCAACCGATGAAATAATTTATAATTCTGGCATTTATTGGTGTAATATTACTATTTATATAAAAGAGATGATGGGAGATGTTCCCACCAGTCAAACGGGTATATTGGCCGATACCATTTTTAATTTGTTTGAAGATAGTGGAGCGATTGCAAAAATCAATGCTATTCGAACATGGAATTTCTCCTGTTGTCAATTGGTAAGAGGTGGACAGCATGAAGGAACTACGGGCGATGCCAGTAGTAACAATATGACAATGAGAATAGTTGGTTCATTGGCTAACACAAACAACTAATATAGAAAGAATAAATATAAAATTATGACAAATTATTATCACGGATTAAATTGCAGATGGAGTTTAAATGGGATAACACAAACGGTATTTGGAGCAAGTGCGCTTATCCAAAATACGAAGGCAACTGACAAGATGGCAAAGTTTACGGCTGCAAACCAGCTTGGTAACACTGCCGTTGTCGTCATGTATGATGAACAGAAAGGTGCGTCCATTACTTGGTATGCAGCTACCTCAGGGTCGCTGGATGGCAATGCAATTGGCACGAGACCATCCGTTGGCTCAATGATTACCCTCACGGATACCATTGACAGCGGGTCAATCATCAATGGAACCAATTGGATTGTCGATGATGTCGATGAAGACCGTGCGGTAACGGATGCGATGAAGTATACCTGTAACGCTACGGCTTACGTGGGCATTACCTCCTAATCAGTTAGGATTATATCACGAATATGTAGCGGTTTTAAACAACTGCTACATATTTATTTATATATGACCACTGATTATAAGTTCATTGACGCTCTGCTCCCCCCAACCTATATGATATCAGGGTTTACCCTGAAGCCTCTGAGTTTAGGTCACGTTCTCCTCCTGCGAAAGTTGGATAATGTATTCATGACGGGACAAGTGGAGAAGTTAGAAGGCGATGCTATCATTCGTCACATTATTTCTTTCTTGACGATATGCTCCTATGACTTTGATGATGCCGTGGAATTACTCAACACCAAAGTAAATAATCATCTACCTAATTATGTTAGCGAACTGAAACGTTGTTCCAACCATCTTAAAAAGTTTATAAAGAAACATAAGGGCTGGAACCTCTTGGAGTGCATAAACAATATTAAAACCTATATTGAGTTTTATAATAAGATGCCCATCTTTGAACCAACCGAAAAAAATCAAGACAAACCACCAAGCGGTATTGAATGGGAACAACATTTATATAATTATATGTTAAGAACTTATGGTTATAGCCAATCAACCATTTTAAAAAAACCTTTTCGTTTACTCTGTTATGAGTGGTGTGCCGGATTGGAAGCTGATGGAGCCTTGCGAGTAATGAATGGTTTCGAACAAGAACAAATTAAGAAAGTGAGAGGATATTAAATTTATGGCCGTGCAAAAAGTTTCTCTTTTATTTGACGCAGACAACACGAGAGCCATGCAGAGCATCGGTCAACTCAATGGTGCTGTCCTCAATCTTGGAGCCGATTTCAAATCACAATTTGCCAATGCGCTCACGGCTGGTATAAGTGCTACGGTTATTCTTGAAGCCGCTAAGTCCACGGCGCAATGGGCTGAGGATATCAAGAAAACTTCGGATGAACTAGATATCTCAACGGATAGTCTACAAACGTTGGAGAAGATGGCTACGAGAGCCGGAGTTGCCGTTGATAAACTCCATAGTATGTTTGAGAAATTAAACGCTCAAAAACAATTGGCAATGGAAGGTGATATGAAGGCACAGGAAGCCTTTGCCAAACATGGGATAGCCTATAATCAAGATTTGGGGACGATGTTCGAACAGATTACGAAGCAGCAGGACAAGGGCGAAACGATAAGAGACTTAATCGGTATTAAAAATATTACAGCGGCTGAAGCCATCGGTAAACAGTTATCAGCGGTGGGTGGTTTGGAAGCTGCCAATAAGGGGTACTTAGCCAGTGGTCAGAATGCTCCGGAAAAAACCATTGATGAAATGAGTGATACGCTGGAAGCAACCAAGGCTCAATGGCATGATTTCATGGTAGCCATGACTCCCATTTTCAAGGTGTTGTTAGGTTTATTAAACATGTTAGTCGGGGCATTAACGGCAGTCGTTCATGTTATCACGGATAGTGTTGGATTATTATATAATGCCGTTATGTTAGCTATCCACGGTATTCGAGGATTACTTCATTTTAAATTTTTAGGCGGGGAAAGTGGCAAGGAAGTTTCTGATAATGTTACGGAGCATGCCAATAAAATGACAGAAAATTTTATCCGGTTGAAAGATACCGCAGTAGGAACGGCAATTGGAATTGGCCAAGTATTATCTTTCGGTCAATTTGCAGCCGATTTCAAATCCAATAATAATCGATTAAAATCTGGGCTACAATTGGGTAATGCAGCAGCCATAGTGGGGACGGTTGGTATTGGAGGAGCAGCGGGAGCAGGTTCTCGGTTGGCCGTTGATTATGCTGCGGCTGCTGAAGCTGCCGGTAAACTTCGAACGGCATCAGCCCTGTTAAAAGTCGGTACTACCTTAGAGAAAGTTTCGGCGTCTCCTTTTGTAGAACCGTGGACAAAAAGTATTATTAAAAAGACGTTTGATAATCACTTAAAACTACCAATGGCAATGGGGTTTAAAACCGAAGGATTTTTTTCGGGATTTGGTAAAGGCGCAACGGAACTTTCCTTTAATAAAGGCAAAAATATATATGAAGTTAATGGAGGACTTAATCATGCCTTTTCCGTCATTGATAAATTTACCGATAAATTGGTAGATGTTGATGCAACAATTGGTACGGGTATCCGTATAACATCAGCCGGGTCACTTAATGTTGTCGATAATGGCAGTGTCAAAAACAAATCAGGTCTGGCCAATGTTATGGATAATCCAATGGTGCGAGATTTGATACAATCACAAAATAGCGGGCTTAATACCAAGATTGGTGACTTATATGGCGTTGACCTATTGGCTCAGACTTCCCTTGCCCAACAACAGTTGGATGTTTTAACTACCTCTCAAGAGTACTTGAAAGAAGTTGCTACCAATACCCGCAAGAAGAATGAACAATCCCAACCTGAACCAATACCCCTTTGGTAACTAAAATTTATTATTATGATAACCTCATCTTATTCCACCAGTAAAACTTATATCTCCAGCGTCCTTGCCGGAAACGCTAACCCTTTTGACCCATGGAGTTCAGCAAATTTCGTTGATATCCATGGCACTGTCATTGCTCCTCTCAACCTTGCCTCAGCCCATCTTCAACCGAGAAAAGGTGGTTGGAGTCCCCAAGCCATTGGCACGACCACCAAAGTATATACCGGTCAACATTCTGATTTTAATGGTCAATATGGTATCTTCAATTACTGCAAGGTCAATAAATTTGTTTATACCTATCAAGAGAATGTGGAAAATATTCTGACGGTTACTATCGAGGTTCCCTGGGATGAAGTGATGGGTAATACCAATCCAGCTTCCATAAATTATATTTATGCCCCCTCGGTAACATGGGAAATCCTTCCTGCTCAGAAAGATATATCAATTTTATCCAGAGGCTTAAAATTTCCACCCTTTGATGATGGTGGCGATTGGTATGATAAAGGACCGCACGATTGGAAATCCGGAGAGAAGAACGTTTTACCGACTCCATGGCTTACCCTCATTGCCCAATCCTTAAAAAATAATGCCCCAACTTTAAATATTAATTCACCCTTCCCTGTCAATATCATGACTCAATATCCTGATATAGAAACGTGGGGACCCTTCGCTCAATTTTGCTATAATGCGATTATTAATAAAGTCGACTCGGAGAGATATAGCACTGTTACTGGAAAATTATCCGTAGTATTTCCTTTCAATGGTCAGACCAGCACTATCTCCAGTTCAATATATAATACTCTACAATCGCTCTATACAACTACTTCAGGTAGTCTAGAGAATGATAATATGCCGATTGTATCCGATACGTATCTCATTGATAATCTGGCCTTCACAGACGTTCTCAGCAATGATTTACCGCCTAGTTACTTCAAACAGAAAGATAATAATAATACGGTAACAACCCCTTTTCCTATTATGGTTGCAGGGGGGTATGGGGTTAGTCGTCCGACATGGCAATTACTGAGTCCAACCAAGTTACAATGTCAATGTGATTTTAACTGGGGTGAATGGCTCTATAATAGTTATCGCTTTCCTGAAGGCTCACCCTATCCTTCCGGCTCAACTTATTTTCCCCTTGTATGAATTTACGCCCGCTAACCAGTGATACGCCCTATGCTAATCGACTCCATCGAACCGTCAATGCCAACACTTTAACGGGTGGCGGCAATCTTAATATTGAGGCCAATAATCTCGGTTATACTCTTACCCAAGATTATCCTGATAATGGCGTGGTCTACATGAATTATGTTGGAGAATTTGATATCTCATCCAGTTATAATATTAATGATGTTGTTCGAGTATTTCCGACGAGTAGCCTTACTTCCAGTTATGTGGATTGGGATGGTTCTCCTCTGTTGCTGGGCAGTTCAGCCGATTATATATCGGGGTCACGCTGTCCTATTTCACCCGGTCTTTTTATTTGTGTCAATCCCGTTCCCTCCCTTGATGCCAATATATCTTCATCCATCCAATTTTATTCGGATTATGGTTATATTGGCTTTAATGATTTTCGCAGTGATGGTAATGCTACCTACCCGATATATCCGGAGATACCAAAGTCCTATGCAACCACGGCTTCTCTTTCTGAATTTATACCGGATGTTCCCACTGGGTCCTGCGCTTATCCTGTCAATGTTTGTTATTGGGAAGCTCTACAACCCATGATAAAATTAAATGTCTGTGTCGACAACAGTTCAACGAATGAATATTGGGTCAGTGGCTTTGCCCTTGATAAAAATTTTAATTTGGCTTATTTACCATATATAACGGACGATGAATAATTTTAGACAAACCAGTTGTAGTTCAGCTTCCCTCGGTAAAAAATGGCTGGGTGGTTGCATGAACCATGCCAATCCATTTGTCTATAAATCCTTTTATAACACTACTTCACCGACACCCGTACCTAAGGACGGTGCAAAAAATGGTGGAGGCTTATGCGATTGTACTGAGGAATATGATGATGGTGGAGCGAGTGGCTCCAATTGGAATAATAAGAATGAACAGTATTGGCAAGGTAATTACGTTACGGTAAATGATATAGCATCCTTTCTGGGCAATGGCACTCCGGCTAATTTATTAAACGTACAAACCTTTGCCTCTGGTTCCGACATATCTTCCTCACAATGTTATAATCTGGCATATAAAGTAGTAGCGGCAAAAAAACGTACCCATGGTATGCTTGGTTTCTTTTCAAAAGATACTTGTGATGATACCACAAAAAGAAGTAATGCCCCTGATAACATAAGATATAAAACAATTGAAAGAAGTTTAAGTTTATCCATGAATGGTAATGACGGTTATAAATGGACTGGGGCAATTGTTCCTTGCACTTGTTACCAACAAGGATTTACTTTAGAAAATGGTTATACCGATTATACATATGCACGGCAAACAGCCGCTACTTATACGGTTGACCAAGCTACCGGTTTAATTGCCCGAAGTAACTATGGTAATTCAATAAATACAAGTTATTCATGGTATGGAAATGGTGGTTACTATCCAACTTATAACGGTAATCAGTGGGCGCAAGTGCCGTTAGGGGCAAGTGGTTCAAGTGACACGGATGCTTTAGCCCAGTTCAATAGTAATGATTGGAATGGTAATGTCTGGGGTCAAGACGGTGGTAGTGATTGTGGCTTATGTCCAAGTCAAAGTTTGATATATGGAGTAGGGACAAGTGACGTTTCTTCTTTATTATATTTCGTGGATAGTTTTAAAATGTTACAAGCGGATTTTTCTTGTGCGTGTGGAACAGGTTCTTTTGGAACTTTTAATAATAATTACTTCAATGATTTTTCTTCGTCTGGACAATTCTTAACCAACTTAACCGATAATATATCTGGGTCACTTTCACCTTATTTATCAATTGTTAGTTCAAGTTGTGTATTCACCAATGACGAATTTTCCTTTAGTATTGCTGGTCATTATAATCACCCTTTTATTCTTTCAAGTTACGGAGACGGTTCTTATGGTGATATTTATTTTACAATAAGTTGCGTTATAAAATTAACGGATAGTTACGATACGAGAACGGTTGGAGACCAGACCGATAGTATGTTGCAGTATTGGGACTTGACGGATAACGCAGAATATCCGTGGCGCACCGATGAGTGGCAAGGTATCATGCCCTGTGTAGCCCTCCGAGAAGTTGATGCCAATGTTAGTCCCGACGTAAATAATTATAATCAAATAGATGATTTTCGTCAACCCCTATATGACCCCTCTGGTTCTCTGACGGGCTACGTTCAAATGGATTGGCTCGACAGTAATTCCTATTGGTGGAAGTGGAGAATAGTTAGTGAGTCTCTTGATTATACCGTGGCTGACTCCCTCCAAACTGGTTCAAGCTATGATGGAGCTATCATTGGTAAACCCCTTCTCATTCCTTATACCGCATCGATGGTTGGTTCGAGTAGCATCATGAAAAATGGTTATGGCGAAGGTTATTTCGACTTTGATTACACTCAATTTAGTTTCTGTAAGACACCCTCTGACCAATATGATTGTGGCCTGACACCCCCTTGGCAATTTTATCCCTATTTCTATGGCGGGTCTCTGGCTGATGCCTATGTATCCGTCGAAGGTGTACCGCAGGGACCCCAATATAGCAATATTCTCCCACCTACCACCACTCATACTTTAAATAATGTTAATGCCCACTTCATACCGAGAGGTGCGCTCAAAGGGGGCGGTTGGTTAGATGGAGCAACAATTAGTATAAAGTATGCTGAAATAAGAACACCTTTACCTTCTTATAATCATTTTCGTCCGGCTGGTTCAAGTGACCGAACGGCTCCGGACGCATCCATCTTCGAGGGCTTCAGCGATGATTTAACGATAAAAAATAATATTGATTTCTCGCCTTACAAGGTAATCGTGGCCTACAGCAGCGGCTATGATGGTATATATACAACGGGTTCGATTACAACGGATAATGGCGATGGAACTTATGCTATAACTTTACCGACTAAAATTGCTTCACTGCCACCCGATTTTAAATATGCCTTTACCAATTCTAACTTGGGTAATCCGTGGAATGATGATAGCGTTCTGGGCAATTATGGATTTATTGCTAAGTTAAGATTTCCCGATTGCTGGTCAATTCTTGGTCGAGAGAGTGTAGTTTGTGTCAGTGCCTCAACCTCGGCATCCTTCGTCAACTTTAGCAATCCTCAGTATGGATTATATAACAATGATTATATAACTTTATATGATAAGAATATGGTAATTAGCAATTCTTACCAAGTGAATACAGGGTCAAACGCTTCTCAGTTTATTATTAATAGTGCCTTCACTCCGGCTCTTCACAGCAGTTCGTGGTGTCAAGCCATGGGTTCGCCCAGTTATTTCTGGAATGACCTCTCTCCCAAATTAACCTATCGAGGAGGTGAATGGGATTGGACTAATCGCAATACGGCTTCGGTTAGTTCCAGTTATGATAGTTGTATCAGTGGTTCTCCCTGTAGCCCATCTGTCGTCTGCTTTTCGCCATCCGGAGAACAATTTAAAAATGGTATAACAACATGGTTCCCAACCGGGTCATTTACCCCTGATATTATTTATGGTAATTTGTGGCAGAAGAATGTTGAGTTTGGTATCCTTGACCCACTTTACCAATCTCCTAAGTGTCCTCCATCCAATCTTGGTGTAACCGTTAAATGTGCTCAGGATAATGGTTCTTGTCCGGATGATGCAGCCGATGAGTCCGGAGCCTTAACTTATTATTATAAACAACCGACTTATGTTGAGGCCATGCTGAATACGGCCTCCATGAGTCCCCCTCTACCATCCGGTGTAACGTGGCCTTCCATGGTTATGCCGCCTCAACCGGGTCTATTGGGTTATTACTTTCATAATTTCCAACAACCATGGGAAGTGGCCATTGCCCAAGCCAACGAGTGTGGAATAGGTTCAACCTGTCGTTTCTGTTAAATTTATGTGCGATACCTGTTTAAAAAATAATAATATATTGATACCATCACCTTCCCAAGCCGTTAAGGGAGTGATTGCCCTAACCAAATCAGCCGTGGGAGTTGGGTTGGTCGATAGCAAGACCAAGGGTGAAAGGATGGATATTTGCATTCATTGCGATAAACTCAATCGAGCAATAATGAACCAATGTACCCTCTGTAAGTGTATCATTTTTCAAAAGACGGCTCGCCAAGAAGAATTTTGCCCCATTAATAAATGGGCAAAATAAAATGACGTTTACTCTCTTTATTTTATATATATAATAGATGGAGGATGCTCCATAACCGAAGATGTTCGAATACTTTTATGCAGACTTTAAATTTCATATTGGCCGATGGTACTCCAGTAACTCAGAGTATAACGCTCAAACCCCTGACCTACCCCGTCCCCAATAATCTTGGCGGATTAGCAACAGGTGACATAATTTCAGCTTCAGTTACTCCGGTTACGCTCAACCTCGTCGATACCACTTGGGATTTGCAATGTAACTTGGAGAGTGATAATGATTGGTTCTTTAGCACCTCTGGTTCTCAGCTATCACTTATATCGGGTTCAACCCTATCATCTTCCTATTCGACCGTTACCATAAATAATTTAACGGATGGTAATAATTTATTATTGCCCCACACAGATATCTATTTTAGTCCCCTCTACAAAAACGTAATGCTCCAATCCGGCAGCAATAATTATTTCGTAATGGGTGATACCTTCAAGCATACGACTGATGCTTCCGCTTCGCTCACTCTAAATCTGTTACCCCTTCCTTACAAGATGGAGTATATTGGTCGAAGCAAGAATACCTGCGACAAAATTTTACCAAGCGGTTCAACGTGTAACATAACGGACATTGGTATACAGGGCGTAAAAATTTCTAAAATAATTACTCCAACCAATCAGAACTTATATGGGTATACTGCCCAAGCCGCTGATGCTAGGTTCTTAAGTATTTCTGGAACAGTTACTAGTGCTTCATATGCTCTCAGTGCTTCTTATGTTCCCAATTTATATCCAACTAATTTAACAGGTTATACATTAACTTCGTCCTTTAACAATTATACTAGTTCTAATGATGCCAAAGTTAATTCATTGATTAATCATACCTCTTCGTATTTAACTACGAGTAGTGTTATCAGTAGTTCAATATCGGCTTCTTATTCGCCCCAACAATTACCGGATATAACGGATGATACGGTTAATCACAGGATTGGAATACATAATACC
>Ga0208506_1000327_pt1 | contig 16803 bp, 18 predicted proteins | sample CryBogCBH29Jul08_FD_184616 | JGI IMG/M metagenome (GOLD analysis project Ga0208506, IMG submission 184616) | Freshwater microbial communities from Crystal Bog, Wisconsin, USA - CBH29Jul08 (SPAdes) | ecosystem: Environmental > Aquatic > Freshwater > Lake | place: Crystal Bog, Wisconsin, USA... | reverse complement strand
GGATTAAAGAAGCTACTGTTGAAATTCCTGTCAGTGAGGAGCATGGTAATGCCACCAGCTAATATAGGAAGAGCAAGTAAAATTAAAAATGCTGTCACTAATATTGACCACACAAATAAAGGCATTTTTGTTAACGACATTCCAGGGGCTCGCATATTAAATATAGTAACTATGAAGTTAATCGCTCCTAAAATTGAAGAGATACCAGCTAAATGCAAGCTGAAAATACCAAGATCAACTGCAGCGCCTTGGTGAAATATAGCATTGCTAAGAGGTGGGTATAATGTCCATCCAGTGCCAATACCGCCGTCAATGATTGCAGAAAGGATGAGTAATATAAATGATGGTATCAAAAGCCAAAAACTTATATTATTTAAACGTGGGAACGCCATGTCTGGAGCTCCGATCATGATAGGAACGAACCAATTACCAAAACCTCCAATCAATGCAGGCATAATCATAAAGAAAACCATGATCAATGCGTGTCCTGTAATGAGGACGTTATATAATTGATGATCGCCTCCAAGTATTTGTGAGCCTGGCTCCATAAGCTCTAGCCTGAATACACCAGAAAACAAACCTCCAGTTAACCCTGCAAAGATAGAGAAAATAAGATACAGCGTACCTATGTCTTTATGATTAGTAGAAAACAACCATCTTTTTAAACCATTGGAATGGTCGTGTTTATTGTGTTGTAGCATTTTGAACTTCCTCAACTTTATTCTTTTTGAATTTTAGCAACCATTTTTCGAAATCTGCCTGTTCAACGGCCTCTATTGCTATTGGCATAAATCCGTGACCAACGCCACATATTTCTGAACATTGACCGTAATAGACCCCTGGTTTCGTTATTTGTAGCCATGTTTCGTTGACTCTGCCAGGTACGGCATCTGTTTTGATCCCAAGGGCCGGTACAGCCCAGCTATGAATTACATCGTAGGATGTGAGCAGTATTTTGACTTTACTATTTACTGGCACTATGACTCTGTTATCTACTTCAAGTAATCTTAGCTGGCCTTGTTTTAAATCCTCATCTTTTATCATATAACTATCAAAAGAAAATCCATGATCTGGATATTCATATTCCCAATACCATTGATGCCCAACTACTTTCACAGTTAAGTCTGGGTCAATTTTCTGTTCCATGAAGTATAAAGTTCTTATAGAAGGTATAGCAATTATGACCAAAATTATGATTGGCACTATAGTCCATATGATTTCTATCAGAATATTACTGGATGTAGTTGATGGAACAGGGTTATTTTTTTTACTAAACCTTATGCATACATAAAGCATCAACAAAAAAACAAAACAGACTATACCTATGGTGATATATAGTAATAGATCATGAAACTTTGCCAATTCCTCCATCACAGGAGAAGCAGCATCTTGCAGATTAAGCTGCCAATTATGCGCGTTATAAGCATTCGCATTGATAGAGAAGAATATAGAAGCAAGGTATATAAGAAATTTTGATGTATTTCTTCTGTTCATTATATTTTCTTAAAACCCACTACTATTTAAAGCGAATATAATGTATCCTTTAAGGGTTTTTTAGTCAATTATAACTTGCCGAATGAAACTCGTTTGGAGAAACAATATCCATCTTGTACCTTATGATGAGGCGCTTAAAGAAATGGAACGCATCGTGGATTGCATAATTTCTGGTGAGTCCAATCACACGATATGGTTCTTAGAGCATCCAGATATCTATACGAGCGGTTCTAGCGCTAAGCCAGAGTCTCTATTAGATTCTAAAAAATTTCCGGTGTATCACACTGGGCGTGGAGGTGATTATACATATCATGGCCCTGGACAGAGGATTGTTTATTTCATGCTCGATCTGAAAAAGATTTTTGCCCCAAACCTCCCAGATTTAAAACAGTATATTTATAAATTAGAGCAAGTAATTATTGAGACTTTGCAAGATCTTGGTATAGAATCAGACAGGAGAGATGGCAGGATTGGTGTGTGGGTTGAAACTATTAGCGGAGAGAAGAAAATAGCAGCTATAGGTGTTAGGGTACGAAAATGGGTATCTTATCATGGCATCGCTATCAATATTAAACCAAATCTAGATAATTTTCGTGGCATAATACCATGTGGTATTTCTGAGTATGGGGTTACATCTCTTCAAGAACTTGGGAAAGATGTTGAATTTGAAGATTTTGATGAAATAATGAAGTCAAAAATAAAAAAGGTTTTTGGGGTCTAATTGTGTTTATTTTTAATTTTATAAAGAATTTATTAGTATTAGCTGTAATCGGATGGTGTCTTGGCTTTGCTTATTTTATCGGCTTAGTGCCAAGAAAGCAGACTGATACTGGTGGTATAGTGACTGATGCAGTGATTGTCTTGACTGGTGGAAAGAAGCGGATAGAGGAGGGGTTTAGTATTCTCAGGTCTAATAAATCAAAAAAATTATTCATTACTGGGGTTAGTAACTTAGTTAGCAATGAGGAAGTGATCAATGCCCATGGAGGATTTGGTGCATATGGTCATCGGGTCGAATTTGGAAGGGAAGCAAAAACCACTTACGGCAATGCGCTTGAAACTCAGAAATGGATTGCAAAGAATAATATAAGAACCATTACTTTGGTAACAGCCAATTATCACATGCCTAGAAGTATGGTGGTGTTTGGCGATGTTTTGCCATCAGATATTACCATTATTGAACATCCTGTTTTTCCTGATAATTTTTATATAAAAGACTTTTGGTTTCATTTAAACAGTATCAAAATTTTGTTACTTGAGTATAATAGAACCCTATTATTTTTATATGAACAGAAAGTTCAGGACAGATCATGATGGTATTCTATTTTATTAGGTCGATAATATTTTATCTGCTATTTGCAACAATCACCGTTGCGGTTTCTATTATATTCTCTCCATTCTTGATTGTGAGATGTAAGGCTTTATATTGGGCTGGCATTATATGGTGTAGAATTTCTTTATTTTTGCTCAAAATTATATGTGGCGTAGATTACAAGGTTGTTGGTAAAGAAAACTTACCTAAAGATCCATATATAGTAGCTTCTAAGCATCAATCTGCGTTTGAGACTATAGCTTTCTGGGACGTGTTTTATATACCAACTTTCGTTTTGAAAAAAGAACTTACAAGAATACCATTTTTCGGAATATTTTTGGTGCGTATGCGTATGATTGCCATTAGCAGATCTGCAGGTGCTAGTGCGTTAAAGCAAATTGTTAAAGAATCTGAGTATCACTTAAAGGAAGGGCGTCATATTATTATATATCCGGAAGGTACTCGTGTAAATTACGGTGAGAGGGTTGAGAAATACCATCCAGGTATCATAGCTTTGTATAATAATTGTAACGTTCCTATAGTTCCGGTGGCTCTTAATAGCGGCAAATTCTGGGATAGTAGAAAATGGATAAAATATCCTGGTACTATAACGATTAAAATTCTTCCTGCAATTCAGTTAGGACTTAGTAAGCAAGAATTTATTGATTCACTTCAGAAAGCAATCGAAACTAATTCAGCGGAGTTATAGAGAAGGGCGCCTAAAAATGACGCCCATGCTATATTTCTCTATTTTTTTCTTTTTACACTACGTTTTTTGGAAGAGTGGTGTTCTGTGCTGTTCTTAACATGAGTTGGTGCACAGCAAGACATACCATACATTCCATGAGAACATGTTTTATTACAACATGCACATGTGCAGTGTGAGTCACAGAATCTTCTTTTGAGCAAGAAGTCTAGTGATATTAATTTGCCACCTTGTGTTGTAAGCATTGCAAGAATCAACATCCAGTAGTAGTTCTCTGCTGTTGATTGGTAGGTGTAATTTATAACAGCGGTCAAAAAGAGTAGTGCAAGAGCAGAAAATCTGGTTGCAAGACCGAATGCCAAGAATACGGAGCCAACTAGCTCTACTGCGGTAGCAAGGAAAGCTGCTAAAGCATATGATAAAACTGGCACTTTATATTCATATTGGAACAAGTAAACTGTACCACTCCAATCCATGAACTTAACAAGCCCGGATTTAAAAAAGATATTAGCTATATACAGACGCACTAGTAGGTTTACGGGAGATGTTAGTTTAGCGAGGATACAGTTGGCTTTACAAAAAAAGTTATGTATACACATTCTCATGTCAGTCATATGTTTGCACCTTATAAAAGATCAATTAAACATTAATGCTAAAACTAAAAGGTTAATTTTTTATGAAGTTTTTATAGGCTTCGAGAATAATAAACTTTACCGCTCGAGTTTTTTTGATTGTTTGATCATCTCGTGATTTAAATGTTCGGATCTACCAACTAATCTCTTTAATCTTCCTACAAATGTTTGTGGTCGATCTATTTCTATGATTTTTTGCTTTAATTCATCTGCTTTTAGATTTGCATTGTCTTTGAGGAACTTGTGAGTTGCTATAATGCTTTTTGTGTTACCTTTTGCAACATCCAATGCTGTTTTGCCATCAGGGTTTTTTATTTCTGTATCAATTCCATTCTTGAGTAAAATATGAACAATATTATCATATCCTTTACTTGCTGCTATATGTAACGCGGTATTGCCCATATTACTTATTGAGTTCAGATCCTTAGTATTTTTTGATAACTCTTCTACCTGTTTTATATTATTATCTAGAACTGCTTGGTGTAAAGGTGGCAATGCATTTATACGCTTTAGTATCAAAGATTCAATTTCTTTGTTACCAAGTTTTCTTGAAATATTTAATAGATTCATACCATCTTTATCCTTGAGTAACGCGATGTCTTTTATATCTAACTGATTGATCAAGATTTTTGCCTCTTCTGTCTGTAATGCTTTTATTAAGTTTGTTAGTGGTTCTATTCGTTCTCCAGACTGGAGTTTGGCATACAAGGATAGATTCGTACTCTCAAGCAAAGTTTTGCTATCTCCTTTTGCAACATCCAAGGCCATTTTACCATTATTATTCTTCAAGTCAGAGCTAATGCCTGCTACAATGAGGTCGAATACAATCTTTGTATGGTCGTTTATTGCAGCGCAGTGTAAAGCTGTATCACCATTTTTGTCTCGCAAAGTAAGGTCTTGTGAGTTCATTTTTTCTATCAGGGCCTTTGCTATATCTGTGTGTCCTCTTATTGCGGCGCAGTGTAAAGCGGTATAGTCATGTTTTTCTTGCAAAGTAAGGTCTTGTGAGTGCATTTTTTCTATCAGGGCCTTTGCTATATCTGTATGTCCTCTTATTGCAGCGTGGTGTAAAGCGGTATCACCATTTTTGTCTTTCAAAGCAAGGTCTTGTGAGTGCATTTTTTCTATCAGGGCTTTTGCTGTATTTGTATGTCCTTTTATTGCAGCCCAGTGTAAAGCGATATAGCCATATGTATTTTGTAAAACAAGGTCTTGTGAGTTCATTTTTTCCATCAGGGCCTTTGCTATATCCGTATGCCCATTTAGTGCGGCGCAGTGTAAAGCTGTATCACCATTTTTTTCTTGCAAAGTAAGGTCTTGTGAGTTCGTTTTTTCTATCAGGGCCTTTGCTATATCTGTATGTCCTCTTATTGCAGCGCAGTGTAAAGCGGTATAGCCATGTTTTTGTTTCAAAGTAAGGTCTTGTGAGTGCATTTTTTCTATCAGGGCCTTTGCTATATCCGTATGCCCATTTAGTGCAGCGTAGTGTAAAGAGGTATAGCCATCTTTGTCTTGCAAAGTAAGGTCTTGTGAGTTCATTTTTTCTATCAGAGCATTTGCTATCTCTGTGTGCCCTAGTTGTGCAGCCAAGTGTAAAGTGGTATAGCCATCTTTGTCTTTCAAAACGAGGTATTTCTGATTCTCAATAATCAAGTCTTTTATGTCTTGGTATGCATTTCTTTCTGCAAACTTTAATACGCTATATGTAGCCTTACAGGAACACAATATTTGATCTGGAGCTAATCTGAGAATATGTAGCGTTGCTTGAAGGTCATTTGGCAGAAGATTTCCTATACTATTCTTGGCTTCTATTGGTAGTTCTGCAAGAATCTCTTTAAGTTGTTCTTTGTCCAACTTCATAGGTTCTTTCATCGCGTCAATAAAACGAAAAATCTTTTTATTGTTCACTAAATCATAGCCTCTTGTTTTAAAAGACTCTTCATAATCGGATATTTGATACGATATAAAAGGTGATTTATGATAGATTGAGAGAACCAAATTAAAGCAGATCTCTAGATTTTCTATTGTCTTAATATTCTGATATTCACCAAGATTTGGATCAAATAATCTATATTCTAAGAAATGACCATTTTCATCGCATAATTTGATAGCTGTTATCGCATGATTCCCTAATGATTCAGATAAACTAATCTCTAGATAATTTGTATTATCAAAGAGACCTTTAAAGTTTATGTCTTGTAATTGCCCTTTTTTCATTGGTTTGTGATTTTGGGATATAATTTGATAAAACTGGACTCTTCTTGCGAAGGAATCTTTGTCTTTAACGTTAGTCTTTGCAGAGTGCCTCGGTTGGTGGGCCAAATCATCTGCTGCTTTAATATAAGGACGAAGATCATTTTTATATAAAAATGATACTTGAGATATATTTGTTCCTTTATAAATAGAGGCTTTTTCTCTTTTCTTATAGAATCTATAATAATCCGTGCAAAGACCAGCGCAGACTCCTCTTTGATTGAGATGTATTGAGCTGTCTGAATAAGCTTTAATCAAGGCGCCTTGCTTAAACGCAATGTGCCTTACTCCATCAGGTAGGTCTTCATCAGATGACTTTGCCACGTAGATAATTTATTAAATACCATACAATGGTATCAAAGAACCTTTAACAATTGCTTAACTTTACCATGCTTCAAACTTATTGTTACGTTGCCTTCGCCTTCTGTCACTTAGATAGACTAAGCTTATAAGCCTCACCTCTCGCTCTCCTAGTGCCAATTAAATTTGAAACATGGTATGAATTGATAATTACTTCTTGCAATTCACTGGTTCTGTAGTGCCGCCTTTGCTTGCGCATTCATCTTTCTTAGCCAGTACCCATTCGCAAGGGTCATCATCAGTTGTAGCTTCGCCATCGCAACCATGTTTTCCTGAAGCGCTAGCGCATTCATTTTTACCTTTTTTTGCTATGCCGTAACATTTGGACATTTCCTCTTGTGGTGCAATAGTGGTATCTGCTGCTTTTTGCTCTTCCTTGCAAGAAGCGCTACTTAACGCTAGAAGGCCAAGCGCAGTTATGCTGATAAATTTACTTTTTATACTCATAATAAAAGCCTTTTTTATTGTTGATTCTGTTGTTGTGTGTAAACCGGTTGTTCATTTTGTTGCAGAGTAACGGGCTGCTGGCTTTGCTGTGTCATGAGTTGTGGTTGGTTTTGTTGTGTTTGAGCCTGATTTATCTGTTGTACATCCTGTTGATTATTCTGATTCATCTGCTGTTGGTTTTGATTTTGTTGTGTTTGAGCTTGATTAATCTGTTGCTGTGGTTGGTTTTGAAGCATCTGTTGTTGATTTTGTTGAACTTGTTGATTGTTATTTTTTTGATTTTGTTGTGTAGGGGTTGCGTTTGCAAAAGAAACGGCAGAAAGCGCTAATACACAAGTCATTGTTGCTTTGATGAATTTTGTTTTCATATTTTTTACCTTTTTATTTATTGATACCGGCGTGTGGCGGCATTTATGCGTTAGATGTTACAACAAATTCTAGTATTCATATGGATATTTTCGGGTTTATTATTTTTATGCGCCTTCATAGGTTGGTTTCTCTGGCATTTTTGCAACTGACAGATATCGTATGATGTGATCAGATTCGTGTTTATTAAGTTATTTAAAATATTTTTAAAATCAAAACCTATATTGCCGTGCAGTTCTGAAAATATCTCGAATAGATTTTTTCTTTTGTGACAAAGTTGTAGAAAGGATTTTTCTAACTCACTGATTTTTACGCAATGAATTTTGTGATTTGGATGTCTAGATATAGCAATGATATTGGATTGTTTTTTGATGATATGGTTGATATTGGATTTCTCATTTATATCAAGAAAAAAGTCAAGCACATCATATGATAAATCAGATATAAGCGTAGTAGGGTTTGGACTGAATATAGTTCTTTCGTAATCTTCTGAGTTAATACTAAGAAAATCTGCGAAGCTTTTATGTTTATAGTTATGTGAGATTGCGACTTTCACTCTACTGATATCGATTGTAGCAATATCTATAATATATTCTGGCTGAATATTTTGTTTCTCAAGAAAAAGAGGGAAGTCCCATCCGTATAGTTCTAGATCCGGTGTAGTTGAAGGGTTGTCCATTACATAAATTCGTGCGAATTCCGAGAATCTATCTTCTCCTAGTAATTGCAATACGGAGTGGTAGTGAAGTTTGAGTGTTTCTATAAGCGAAAACCATACGTTTCTTCTATAGATTTGTAGGGTTTCATAAGGAAATAACCCGTTTATCTCATTTGAAAGTGATTTAAAACTCTCATTTCTATATATGAAATCAAGAAATTTTCTCTGTAACTCTTGTGTGTCTGTCATGCTGTAAATCTAGGATTTGTTGTGCTTTTGTTAATTCTTCTAATAACACGCTTAGTGGCGGCAGATTTTTATCCCATTCTATTAGGGTAGGGGTAGGGCCGATTCGTTTTATAGTTTGAGCATATAATTTCCATACCTCCGTGCAAATGAATTGATCATGAGTATCTATCAGCATTTCTTTTCCAGATTTTGTATTGATTATTGTATGGCCAGCTAGATGAATTTCTCTTATATAAGATTTCTCTACATGATATTTGAAAGGATCGAAACCATTGTTTTTGCCGCTTACATATATATTGTTCACATCTAATAAAATTCCGCACTGTGTTTTATCTGCAATTTGGTTTAGAAGTTCATCTTCAGGAATATCGGAGCTTTTGAATGTCAAATAAGAAGAGGGGTTCTCGATAGAGATTTCTCTACCTAAGAAATTTTGTACCTGATCAATATTGTTGCAGAGCAGTTTTAATGTTTCTTTTGTATATGGTAGGGGCAGTAGGTCGTGCGTGTAAATTCCGTTGTAACTAGTCCAAGATAAATGCTCTGATATTAGACTTGGATTGAATAGGCATACCATGGATTTTAACTTTGAGAGGTATGTTTTATTTAGTCCATCGGAGGATCCTAAAGATAAGCTTACACCATGGAAACTGATTGGGTATATTGAGGCGATTTTTTCCAGTATTTCTATGAGAATTCCACCATTAGCAAAGAAGTTTTCTGTATGGATTTCAAGCCACGGAATCGATGGTTGTTTTTCCAAGATCTCTTGGTAGTGCGCTGAGCGCAAACCTAGGCCGACTTTGTTTGGTATGTTTTTATGAATCACTTGGTTTGTATAGTAAAAGAGATGGCAGCCACGAAAGCTGCCATCTCTAAGATTCAGATCATCAACATATTAGTTTTGTTGATTGTTGTTCTGATTATTCATGTTTTGTTGTTGCTGCTGTTGATTCATGTTCATGTTTTGTTGTTGCTGGTTCATATTCATGTTCATGTCGTTATTCATGTTCATTGCCTTACCGCCTTTTTTGGTGTGATGATGTTTTTTCATCGAGTTTTCTCTCATGCATTCTGGCATCATCATGTTTCTTTTCATTACGCCGCGCATTAGCATTTCTCTACGCATTTTACCGTTCATCATCATGCATTGTTCCATGGTCATGCCATTAGTCGCCATGTCATGGGAGTGTTTCATACAGGAGGAAAGACCTACCAATGCAACTAAAGCTACTGATAATTTTAATATATTTTTTTTCATGTTAAGACCTATTTTAAAAGTTAATAATACGCGTACGTGATAAGTTCAATACCCATAATATCTTATATTATACGCTCTGCACCCATGGATTTTCAACCGATAGTTAGTTTTTGGGCATAGTTTATCTGTTGTTAGTGGCATTTTTATCACTAGTAGGGGCTATGTTCTAATATTTAACATGAGGTAGTATTTTGTAAATATAACGAAGGAAAATATAATATTTTTTAGTTGCGCCTCATGTTGGTATAGTATAGATTTCCTGAAGTTGACCTTTTGTAAGAGATGGGGGGATGGCCGAGTGGTCGAAGGCGCTTTCCTGCTAAGAAAGTATGCGAGTAACATTGCATCGAGGGTTCGAATCCCTCTCCCTCCGCCACCATACGCTCTTTGAGCTTCCTGTGGCACGCCTATTAGGAGCGAGTTAGACCTAGGAGTGTTACCGGGTATACTGTTTAGTGTTTATTTTTTTAGAATTATCTAATTACGATGTGAAAGAAGTCGAATCGAGATATGAAATTCAGTGAATTATCGCGAATATTTTTATGTCTTGCGTTTGTTTCATGTGCAAGAGACTTTGACTATAAAACTGCGCGTAGCGAGGGGTATGTTGAAGTAGATCGCGGTCAGATATATTATCAGGTTTTTGGTAAAGGTGATCCGATTATAGTTGTTCATGGCGGCCCTGGGCTTGATCAAACATATTTGCAGCCTCAATTGTTGGACCTGGCCAAGAACCATCAACTGATATTTTATGATCAAAGAGGCTCTGGGAAATCTCTGAAAACGGAAATTAATTCTGAAACTATTAATATAAAACAGTTCGCACAAGATTTAGAATCTGTACGCAAATCTCTAGGGCTTAACAAAGTGGCTTTAATTGGACATTCTTGGGGAGGGACGCTCTCTATGCAGTATGCTACGATGTATCCAGAGCATATTTCTAGTTTGATTTTAGTGAGCTCGTTGCCTGCAGATTATAAAGGACAGAAGGCTTTTTCTGATGAATTTGTAGCCAGAACTAAACCAATTCACAATGATATTAAAGCATTATCTGTATACGAAGAATTTGAGAAGTTAAATGCTGATCAGATTTCGACTTTATATCGTAAACTTTTCTATGTATATTTCTTTGAGCCATCCATGGAGAGCGAATTAACGCTAAATTTTGATGTGCTCTCAGCACGTAGTGGTTTTAAAGTTTCGCAAGAAATGAAAAAGACCTCAATATTTCAGTCTAAATTTAATTTATTTCCTGAGCTGCGCAAGCTACACATACCAACTTTTATTATTCACGGTAAGAAAGATATAATCCCATACTGGACCGCGGAAGAAATTCATAAAACAATCCCGAGGTCTTATTTGCTTGGGATAGAGGAGTGTGACCACTTTCCTTACGTAGAGAAACCTAAGGAGTTTTTTGGTGCTATGGAGGATTTCCTTAATAAATAAATTTTTGTGAAAATGGCTAATAAAAACAAAACAAAAATTATTCCTGCAACAATTTCTGATTATATTACGATCCAGAACATGGCGTGTTATTATGTTTATGATCGAAGTAAATATATGGGATGGCCGTGTGATGATGATGGTAGTTTTTCTTGTATTGATTTTAAGCATTATTTTGAGACTACAGGGGAAGAAGCATATTTGATAAAAATTGATAATGAACTTGCTGGATTCGTATTGCTTGATAAGAAGGGTTTGTTAGGTAAAGTAGATTGGAATATGGGGGAGTTTTTTGTTCTTGCCAAATTTCAAGGCGCCGGAGTTGCACAAGAAGTTGCCATGGAGATTTTTAGAACTCATAATGGTAGTTGGTCAGTAGCGGTCATGCCAGAGAATATCAAAGCAGCAAAATTCTGGCATAAAATCATCAATAAAATCACAGGAGGAAACTTTACTCAAACCTTTAGATCCGCTGCAAATAATGACGAATATGACATGGATGTTTATAATTTTGATGTTTACTGAGCTCAATTTATACTATAGAGAGAAGGCGGGCGATTGGTAAACATTGGGATTGTACAATGAGCTTTTTCTGTTTTTGTTGATTGTAGCGTTGTGTTATGCAATTTTATTATTGCATAGCAATTCTGCATAACATCTGAGTATTTATGAAATATATCAAAAGAATAATTGAGCCTATTATTATGGATAAGAACCTTGCGTTATAACATCTTCTTCAAGAATATACACGACGCATCATGTGTGTAGCCATGTCTTTCTAGCTCTATCTTGTACCCAAATTTCTGATAAAAGGGTAAGGCATTCTGGAAGTCCATAGTTGCTAGGGTAGCAAAGGAGCAGCCCGATTCTTTACCGTATTGATGTACTTCATTCATGAGTTTTCGGCCTAAACCTTGATTGCGATAGCTCTTGTCAACCCAAAGTTGATCTGTATAGATAGAGCCACAAAATACCACTCCATTGCATCCTGCTATAATTTCTTCCGAATCATTGCGTATGAAAAAGCCAAAAGGACTGCACTCGATATTTTTGCCAGGAATTTCTGTATCAATTTTTTTAGTCAAAAAATCAATTTCCTTCGCTTTAGGTTTTAGCGTTTTTTCGATTCTGAAGTTATTCATAATAGAGCCATACGATTGATTTTTCGGAAGATTCAAGTATGAATATAACATCAAGTACTTGTGGTGTCCAATAACTCAAGTAATAGCTAAGTAACAAAATTAAAAACAAATACAAATGGATAACATTTGTTATATTGGGAGATAGGAAGAAAGAACGAGAGGAAATTATACAATCAGATCGATCAGAATATGGAAAACAAATAGTGGCTGAGATCGAGCTTTTAGATTTAAATAAAAGCAGTATACATGTTGCAGAATATTGGACAGAACTGCCATCTAAGGATATGTTTGAAAAGAAGATCCGGAAAATAGTTGAAAGATCCAAAGAAAAAGTTGCAAGATCGCAAGCTGCGTTTAAGGAGTTAGTATAATATTATTTATGGTAAATATGATGTCTGAAGCAAAAAAATATTTTTTTGAAGTTAGATCGGCGCAAGAGGTGCTGGAGTATATGCGGTTTTTGCCTAAAGATGCAATAATCTTTATAGATGTGGACGATACGCTAATTACGCCAATCTCGAAAACATTTCATGGTACCTTATCAAGAGAAATGATAGATGAGATTAAAGAAGATAAATTGAAATACCCAAACTACGCAGAGATAATAAGCAACTGGAGGTTGCAACGTAAGGCGATGATATTGGATCAAGATTGGCCTAAAGTCATCAGAGAATTCAGAAAAGAATTTCGAGTATATGCATTGACGAAGCTAGATAGTGGTCATTTTGGTAATATAGAGTCTATGGAGAAATGGCGCTACTCCGAGCTGAAGTCATTTGGTCTCGAATTTACATCTGATTTACAAGAAGAGAATATTAATGGGGCAAGTTTTTATAAAGGAATCTTTATGACCGGGCCTAATTCGAAGGGCAAGACGCTGCAGAATTTCTTAGAATATTTGAGTGCAAGCATGATGGTTCTTGTCGATGATAATGTGGATTATATAAATGATGTCGCCTCTTTTTGTTATGACCATTCGATTGATTTTATTGGGATTCTTTTCAGAGGGCTAGAACAGCTTAAGGGGCGCCCCGATCCACGTGTTGTAAAAATTCAGCGCGAGTATTTAATCAAACATGCAAAGTGGTTGGAAGATGATGAGGCTATTAAAAAAATTAAAAAAGCAGATATTAGCATAGACAAAAATCTCTTTATTATCATACTAAAATATCATGCTTCTCTTGAAAAAATCGATGATTGTAGGCCGGCGCATCTTGAGTTTTTAGATCGTTATTATGAGAGAGGGATCTTTGTTGTATCTGGGCGTCAAATTCCTCTAACTGGTGGTGTGATCATAGCTAAGAATACAATAAGATTGGAGCTCGAGAATATTATGGATCAAGATCCATTTATGGTAGAAAATTTAGCTACATATGATATTTATGAATTCACACCAAATAAATTTTCTGATTCATTTAAAGAGATATTAAAATGACTACCATCAAGTTCAAATATGATAAATTAGTGCGGGATAAAATTTATCAAATGATGCTTGATGCTGGCGCATCGGTTAAAGTAAAAGATATAAAGGAAGAGGCCGAATTAATTAATTATTTCCAATTAAAGATTCTTGAGGAAGCACAAGAAGTTGTTGATGCGCAAAGCAAACAAGAATTAGCGGAGGAATTGGCTGATTGTTTAGAAGTTATCAAGGCTTTTTCAGAGAAGTCTGGAATAGGTTTCGGTGTTATAGAGAAAATCGCTCAGGAAAAGAAAGAGAAAAAAGGTGGTTTTGAGCAGGCTGTTATTATTGAAACGGTTTCTTTAGACGATCGACAAGAATTTGTAGAATACAGAGAATATTTGACCTCAAAGCCTGATAAATATCCAGTAGTGCTTTGATCTCATGATTTGCTTTTTATCTCAAATTTTGCCCCATTCAAATCTTCGCCGACCTCTTCATATCTTGTATTAAAGCAGGAGTGCAAAAATTCTTCTGTCATTGCATAAAAAGATATTCTGTTTTCTGGCTTAGCAAAGCCATGTCCTTCTTCTGGATATAGCACATAAGTCACTGGTATGTTTTTTTCGCGCATTAGTGCAACAATTTGCTCGGACTCTGCCTGTTTGACTCGAGGATCGTTTGCTCCTTGCCCTATAATCAGAGGGCATTTAATATTATCAACCATAGTGATTGGTGAACGTGCTAATAGCTCTTTTCTTCCCTCCTCTGTTCTAGTATTCCCGCCAGTTGTTTTTTCTAGAGCAGACAGTGCCGGCTTCCAGTAAGGCGGAATAGTTTCGAGTAGCGTTACGAGATTCGACATGCCGACTATATCTACTGCGCATTTGAAAACATCTGGTGTAAATGTTATGCCCACTAAAGATGCGTAGCCTCCATAACTGCCGCCACCAATAGCGACTTGATCTTGTGTGGTAATGCCATGGCTTATCGCCCAGTCTACGGCGTCTATTAAATCTGTATGGGCTTTTCTGCTCCATTCGCCATGACCTGCATTTATGAATCTTTTTCCGAAACCGGTCGATCCTCGATAGTTTACACTTAGTACAGCAAAGCCCCTATTAGCAAGCCACTGATGTATTGGGCTATATCCAAACTCATCTCTTACGGTAGGTCCACCATGTACCCATATCATTAAAGGAACTGGGTATTTTGATTTGAAAGTTTTGGGATCAAAATCGGTTACTAGAGGCATGGTTAAATAGCTTACTAATTCTAATCCATCTCGTGCTTTTATCACGACAGGGTGCATTTTAGATAGTTGGAGCCCATTTAAGTTATTTTTATTATAGAATAAAAAGTCCAATTTCTGAGAATTTGTATCAAATTTATAGTAAGAAACTGGGCCGTCATCTTTAAGATCTGCTGCAATCCAGATTCTGTCATCATCTGATCTAGAAGTGATTGATACTTCTCCTTGGAATTTATCTTTTAAATATTCATAGTTTTTTGCAAAATTATCATCAAAAGTTTTGAGTTCGCTTCGAAGGTAATTATAGCCAACAGCTTGCAGGTATTTTTCTGTTGGATGTAGTACTACGCTGGATACATCGACTTTATCATTCTCATAAAGCAAAGTTTTTTTGTCAGATTTGAGGTCTATAGAAAAGAGGGCACCAGTATCTCGATTTCTTGAGTCTATTATGTAGATGCAGTTACCAGTTTTATTGAAATCGACAATATTTGTTGTATATAAATCGTCAGCCGGTACATGCATGAATTCACTATTCCGTATCAAGATATTATTCTCGAATTTATATATAGAATTGCTACCATCCTCATTCAGTTTGGATGCAAATCTTAAGTTATAATCATCATCAAGAATGATAGAGCCGAACTCGTCATTTTTGAAAATCTCTATCATCGATCCATCTAATATATTGAGCTTATATATATCAAAGAAATCTTTGCGCCGATTGTTAGTGCCTATGATAACATGATGAGGAAATAATCTGCTGATATTTATTATCTCGGTGCGCGCACCATTAAAATTTGCAAGAAGTTTGTCTTGATTTGTCTGGATATCTACGGAGTGTAGTTGCCAATTTTCATCTCCATTTTTGTCCTTCATATATAATATATGCTTGCTATCAGTAGCCCACATATATCTCATGATCCCCCTATGAGAATCACTCGTAATTGGCATCGCTTCTGTGAGATTATCTATCTGAGAGACATAGATGTTAAGCGTTCCATTGAGAGGGGCAATATAAGATACAAACTGACCGTCAGGACTAATGCGCACAGAAGTTTTATCTGGGTTACCGAATAGTGTTTTTCTGGGAATCAAGTTTTGATTATGTTTCATACTTTTTATTTTGACAAATTGTGAATTGTTTTGGTTAGTGGCAAAAGCTAAATTAGTAATAAAAACGATAAGGCTTAATAGGGTATTTAGTTTAGATATTAATCCATGCCTTTTACTAATTGCAATAACTCTTTTAATGATCATTTGGAACTAGAAATGCCATTAATCTTAGTGCATATAGTCTTTAGCGCAGAAAAGAAATATCCTATAGCGATTAGAAATATTGCATTTTGCTTTAAAGAAGAATTAGTTTTGTATAGTACATCAAAAAAGAAATCATTAGATAGGAAAAAATACAAAGAAAGTGCGGTATCTAGGATTAAAACAGGGAATGTCGCGACTATTGCCACATGAAACACTCTTTTAAAATTTAAAGATGCCTTTGTTATCTTCCCGTATAAGATGCCAAATAAAGAGAAAGCGCTAGAGCTTAGTGATAATAGTAATATCCATATCAGGAGCACTAGCGGGTAAAACACTAGGAAAGTGATCCATATAAAATAGTTTTTGACGGTTTCAAGAAAGTTTTTATTTATAATTACATCTTTTGCAGAATAAGATGAAAAGCTGAGGGCCGAATAATATGAGTTTTCGCCATCAAACATTAGAATTTCAGAGTTTGTTATTATTATGGGAACTCTAGAATCTATATGTTTTTCTACTGATGATTTTGTATCTATTATAGATACAATACGATCGTTATATTT
>Ga0208506_1000322_pt1 | contig 16912 bp, 12 predicted proteins | sample CryBogCBH29Jul08_FD_184616 | JGI IMG/M metagenome (GOLD analysis project Ga0208506, IMG submission 184616) | Freshwater microbial communities from Crystal Bog, Wisconsin, USA - CBH29Jul08 (SPAdes) | ecosystem: Environmental > Aquatic > Freshwater > Lake | place: Crystal Bog, Wisconsin, USA... | reverse complement strand
CACTGGAATTTTGAGGCAAAAGTGAAAAACGCAACGCTTCGAAGTGTTAAAAAAAAACTAGGCCGAACCGGTTCCACTAAAAAAAAAAACACATACACTTTGGCTCAGGCTGAGGCAGAGTGCAGCTGATTTCCAAGGCCTCCCATTCCTCCCAGATCACGCCTCTTAAGACCCAGCCGTTTAGCAAAAAATAAAACACATGCACTTGAGTCTCAATAAGAATCTGCATGCTGCAATTTCAAGAACTTGCTGTTTCGTGTTATTCATGTGCATAAACATATTAGATCTTAATAAAATACTGTGTGGGCGAATACTGCCCCCCGAGGGGCTGGCTGGGTGAATAAATACAAGTAGAAGGATTTTTTAATAGCTCCTTGATCACAGCCAATGCAATCTCCTGTGAGTCCAGGAACCTCTCTGGCTAGTTGGTAAAAGTGTTGGTACACTAGGTGTCCTGTTTAGCATCATTTCTATGTACTGCCATAGTGATGTTTGACTAGATTTGAGATCGCTTGATGGCACTCCTTTTGAAAATCAGGAAATTCAAAGCCTCCTTGCCCCCTTTGTGAGTCCTTTCTACTAATACCTGGAGCTATGTGTGAGGCACCTCCTCCTTCTCCCCTGCCAGATTGATCCTCTATTTCATCCACAACCATCATTCCATGGGCATTTCCACCATCATCTCTTGATGCTGTTGGCTTGGGAATGTGTACATAGATCATATACTCATCAGGGTCTTCTTCATCTTCAGCAATGGGACTGGTAATATCAGAATCGATATAATTTTTAGTATCATTATCAACAAGCATTCTTGCATATTGTTTACTGTATATCTCTCCAAATCTCCTCACTAAGTCCTCATCATCCAACTTAGAAGCGGCTTGGAAACCATTTCGGTCATAAATCCTGCGTAGAAAGTTTCGATTCTCTTTTGTGACCCCTTTAAGATTCAATACAATAGGCATGCTGGTATTATATGCTTTCTTGATCTTGTCCAGTAGAGTTTTAAACCAGTCTTGTTTTGGATTCTGTGCAAAAGCCTGTACAATATATATAAAATTATATGTAGTGTCTTTATCACATTGGAATACTGCCAAGTCAGCAAAGGCCCATGGATCACGTTGCGGATAAGAGCTAGATTGTAGCACCCATTGATGATAGCTTCCTGAAGTATATTTAGTGCCTCTGATCAGCTTTGCTTCTCCAAGCTCTATTTTACCTATTCCTGTTACTTGTGACCTTCTCCCAGATATGAATGAAAAGAAGTTACTATACAGGTCCACTAGGTCGCCTTTATACTGGACTCCATACTCCTTCCTATAGTTTTTCCAATCGCTTAGCCTTAAAAGAGTACTCAACTCCATCTCACGACGCAGCTTATTTTGTGGTATAAAATCAGGGGGTAAGACAGGATGGGATAAGGTGAGTGGTTTCGAGAATTCGAGTTTTTGTCCATGATATTGTCTGAACTGGTTACCTTCATGGCCAGGATGATAATAAAGCAGTACTTTGTCACTGTCACTTCCCTCATACTCCTTGCATAGATAAGACTTATAAAAATCATCTTCTAAGATATTCTCACCTAATAAGTTCTTTGTTGAAAACTGTGGTTGTCTGTGGAACTTATTTTCCACCAACACATGGCCATATTTAGAAAGGTAGCTCTGATTTGCAATAATAAATATAGGCCACAGCTTAGACTTTGAAAGAGCCTTGAGATACTGCAACATAATTACCATGTTATTTCCTCCATCAGAGGTATCAAATAAATCTTGAAGAAATACAAAGTTAGGTATCCCACTGCCACCACCATCCAAGTTTTTCTTGTTAAAAATTAATAAACTGACAAATCCAAAAATTTCCTTGTATTTTGAAGGGCTATAAGACGAAAGTATGTATTTTTCTATTGACAGAATGAAGGGTTTTTGACCCATGTTTGGAATCTTGGATGACATTGGATCTACAGGTGAATCTCGAGACTGCCTAAATGCCTTATTTTCTCTTTGACTATCATCTGAAAAAGAGTACCGCATTTCCCTATAGAAGAAATCCAAATATCGTTTTAAGTGCTTTTCAATTTTGTCGTCACTTGGATTTTGCCTCTTGAAATGACGCACAGTTTCAAAGCAATAGTCTGTAGGAATTTGGTTCCAGTACATCATAATAGAGTTTTTATCGTGTTCTGAAAATAGATGAAAATTTAGTATATCACTATAAGATACATTCTGCATATCTACATTGCAATAATCATGTTGTATAGCCTCAGTGATAAATGCAGTCCAAGCTTCAATATTCCCACCTTTAAATTTCTGTAACTCGTCATATTTATAAAAAAATTGCTTTTCATAGAGATTGATGAGTTCTGGTTTTTCTGCCTCTATGAACAACGGTTTATCTTTGCATATATCTGTTCTTATGATATTCATCATTTTTTTTCCTATGCTGCCTTTGAACCTAGTAAAATTACTATCACTGCAATATTCAGTCAAGTAGTAGAACTCCTTTGCCTTGGCAGAATCTTCCCTTGACTTTGGGTTTGCATTTGAAAAGAGATGGTAAACAGTTGCTACCCCCACAGGTTGTCCTTCCCCAAGTGAAACCTGAGACGTGTTTCCATATGTTTCCTCAAATTTAGTTTTTACAGGGCCTGAAACGTTATATCTTTTCTTTGAATAAAGCACATAGCCGTCAATCTCAAAGGAATATTCTGAGGAGCTCTTGTCTTCAGTTGTTGCTGGTTTTTTCCCTTTGCTTGCAGATGCCCTCTTGCCTCGGGGTCTTGGTGGTGTACTATGTGTTACAGCTATCAATTTAGAATTCGAGAAATCCCAGACTGTTGGAATAAGATATTTCTTATCTGGATGGGTAAAAGCTTCTGTTATAAATCTTTCAAATATTGCTTTATATTGTAGATATAAAGGATGTTCCTCGTTAGTTATCCTATGAGTTATTGACCAGTCCTTGGTTGTACTCCAAACTAAGCCCTCCTTCAGTAGATTTTCAAAGGATATCTCCTCACCTTTATCACCCCCTAAATCCAAAAGATCCATTGTCAAAGTCCTCTATTTAATCTCCACTTCACATTTATGAGTCAGTATTATTTATACTTCCTCAAGTAAATAAACTCGTTTTTTTTCTTGCAAATTTTCTAGTGTATAACCGGAAGATGATATGTATTTATCAGGACCATTTGCAAAAGGTTGCAGATTGAAGAGTTTATGTATATAAGAAGTTTCCCCTCCTCTCCTTCTAAAAATCAAATCCCATAAGACCAGTATGAGACTTAGCTACTTTAATATCCCCTGGTGGTCTGTACTTTTTGTGGTTTTAAGCATTTGTCTACATCCATTACTAGCTCAAGATCCAGGGTTGAATGTAAAGTTTGAAATTGTTGGTGCACCCGAAACACTGACTTTACAGCAAATGGAGGCAAGTTTGCCGCCAGAACTGCAGCACATCAATAGCTTGAACACCTCCTTAGAACCACTGGAAGCTAAGCCAGTGTGTATTGCAGGGTATTACTGTCCACCAGGGACAGCCATGCCTCTGGCATGCCCACTTGGTTCATACCAGCCCACGTATACAGCCACAAGTTCACAGCAATGTTTGAGCTGTCCTGCTGGGTATTTTTGTTCCAACGCCTCACTGATGCCCACTCCCTGTGGTGTAGGCATGTACCAGCCCAATGTGAATGCCTCTAGTGCCACAGCCTGTAGACAATGTCCTAGTGGGCTGCTCCAAATGCTGAGCAATGCCACCTCTCTAAGCCAATGCCTTTCCTGTCCCAATGGCACATTGGGAAGCGTTCAGGGCTGTGTTGCTTGTACTGCTGGCTATTATTGTGTGAAGGGCGTCATGAGGACCTGTCCAGCCGGCTTCCTTTCCACAGTCAATGCATCAGAATGCACCCTGCTATGCCCCCCCGGTTTTTACTGTCCCTCCAATGGATCAGCCGTCCCCTGCTCCATTCCAGGGACCTATGCAAGTGGAGGTGCTGGATATAGCTGCCCTCCATGTCCAGCAGGCTACCGCTGCCTTAATTTTACTACACCTACGTTTTGCGAACCCAACGCTTGGTCCTCTCCCGGGTCTACCAATTGCACCTTGCAGTGCCCTGTAGGATCCGTGTGTCCTGGTAATGGGCAGCTATCCTGTAGAGTCTGTCCGCCAAGCACATTTGTGGTCAGACAGTGCTCCTCCTACACAGGGGACACGGTCTGCAGCACCCAGTGCCCTCCTGGCATGTTTGGAGCCTTTTATACCAATGGGTTCTGCCGAAACTGTGACTTGGGCACATACAACTCGAATTATGGGATGACCACTTGCCATCTATGCAGCCCCGGTTTTTATGCCAACACTACAGGGAACTCTGTATGTGGAATGTGCCCCAATGGATCGACAACCGATTACTTCACTGGCTACATTGCTTGCCAAAAGGTTTGTATGCCCAAAGTTGTTCCTAAGCATGCAAACCTTTATTTAAGTTTTATTCTGCTTTACCAGGGCATTGTATTATATATTATTGACATTGACCCTCCTTTAGTTTAGCCATATGCTTGTTGACCGTATACCTGTACTAATAGTGCTCACTATAGCTGTGATTGTTTTCCCTGATCCTATGGTTTTTGCCCAACAACAGACATGTGTTCCAAGCCCTGGTTATTATTGTCCCTCCACTACGGGCCTCACCATCCTTTGTCCTCCTGGCTATTATTGTACTGGTGACGTGAACAACGACCATATCCCCTGTCCAGTGAACACGTTCAACCCTGATTCTGGTGGCTCAAGCCTGGGCTCCGCCTGCCAATATTGTCCCAAGTTCATGATTGCAGGATCTGTAGGGCTCACTTCCTGTAGCCTATGTGCTGCAGGTACATACTATACGGATAACGGCGGCAGCGGCCCGAATTATGCACCCGTATGTCATGCCTGCTCGCCTGGTACATCCTCCATAATGAACAGCACATCGTGCAGTGACTGTATGCCTGGCACATACTCTAACAGCGTGAGCCAGACGTGCTCTCAATGCAGGCCAGGGAGCTATCAGAATCAGCCAGGATCTGCACTTTGTATAGCCTGTGCTCCAGGGACCTACACGTACCTCACCAATGTCAACGGTACTCTCTTTTCCCCTATCTGGGGGGCCTCGTCTTCTGCGCAGTGCATTGGGTTGCCTACTTCAGGTGCACCGCTCGTATGTCTTCCTGGTACCTACATGCAGTCTGGGACTTGTATTCTTTGTCCTATTGGCTACTACTGTCCCTCTATGCAAGCTAGCCTTTCGGATCCCACTGCCATCCGTGCATGCCCTGGGGGTAGCATGTCGGCTGCGCCAGGCGCCATCAGTCAGAGCGACTGTGTGGTGTCCTCCATTCTCCAGCCCTACACCTTTGATTCATGCAGCATTGCTCCTGGGGGTAGCGGGGCCATGAATGGGCTGGTGGTCACAGCCTCCGTGACTTCCCTCAGTACGGGTACTCTCTTTTTTACGACTAGAACTGCTGTTTACCGGGTATTTTTGCAAGGCTCAACCCTAGAGCTCTTGACGGGAGCAGAGGGCACAAGCGCCTTTGGGGCTGCTGCGGATGCCATAGGCACAGATGCATTCTTCACATCCCTGACGGCCATTGGGGTTGACTATGATGCCCCTGAAGCCACTGTGATTGTGGTTGGTGATGGGAACGCGGTTCGAATGGTCAACGTCTTTACTCGCCAGGTTCTACTTCTCATTTTCAGAACTGATTATCATTCTTATTTTCAGAACTGATTTTCGTTTCATTTGTGCAGGTGACTCTGCTAGGGTCTGTGGGGGATGTGACGAGCGCAGGCGGTATCGCACTGCGCAGGGACAGCCTGGGATCTAGGAAGGCCTATGTATCAGATGTGGTTAGGAACCGAATCATGGTGTTTGATCTTCAAAATCTGCAGAGCAATATTGTGGCGGGGGATTTGAGGGGCAACGCGGGTAGCAATGATGGCTCCTTCCCCACAGCCATGTTTTCTGCGCCTAAAGGGATTGCCTTCATTGAAAAGTACATGAATTCCAGCAAGATGCTTCTTGTGGTGGACTCTGGTAACAAAAAGATTCGTCTGGTGGACACGGATTCCAGGATAGTGTACACATGGTTTGCCCCCCTGGACAAAATCAATCCCGAGTTAGTGAACCCCACCTCCATCTCGGTTGCCATCAATTCGCCCTTGACCACCACCATGATCTATGTAGCAGACAATGGAAAAGTCAGCGCGATTCAATTCCCTCTGTCAACGGATACGAGCGTCAAGGTGCTCACTCGGCTGACCATGGACTCTGGGCTGAATGTAGGTATAGTGCTGCCGTATGGCTCCATGTCTAGTGGTATGGGTAGTAGGGTCGGGTACACGGAGCTGCTTGTTTTTGATACTTTGAGCCATTCGATGAGGGCATTGGTACAGGACTTGTTGGTCCTGACTCCTGCTGGTGGAGGCTCCGCTGCTACCTGCCATCTTGCCTGTGAGAACTCGAACTGTGCTCCGCTCCAACCAGCAGAGTTATGTGGCAATTCCTTTTTGGATCCTGGAGAGGAATGCGATGATGGAGGAGCGCCAGGCGGTGGTTGTGATATATCCACCTGCACTATCAAAGCTGGATATGCATGCCCACAGCCCCTGACAGCATGCCTTGAGCCGTGTCCCGCCTATGCCTATGCCCCCACTGGCATTAACTACTGTTCACAAGATTGTCTTGCCCTGAGCCCCCCCTCAGGATACACTATTGATAGTCAGTGTGCTTTGCATGACATCAACGAATGTGATATGGGTACTGCCAATTGTGCTGCCCAGGCCCTTTGCGCCAACACAATGGGCTCCTACACCTGTACCTGTGCTGCCACATTATTTGGTGATGGATTGTCCTGTGCTTCAAAGGCATATGCGGTGTACGCACTTGTGGACATCCCTACCTACCAAAGCTCCTTATTCAGCTCTGCGTTGAGCTCTCCTGGCGGTCCTGTGTCTATGATTATTGATCTGCTGAAGCATAGCTATGCCATGGCCTTACTTACTTTTTTGCCTACAGACATGTTGGCGAATTCGGGGTACACACTCAATACAACCGAACTTGCTCTGCTCTACACTAGCCTCTCTGTAGACCCCAGTATCCAAGCCACTACGAGGGTAGAGCTTGTCACCCTGTTCCCTACAATGGCCATGGCGAATGCTGCTGCCTCGGGGATAACTGCTAGCATTTTAACCAACGCTCTTTCGAAGGCTATCCTTAATAACCGTGCTGGAGTCAATGTATTCCAGGCGCCCATGGTCAGGGCGCACTCTGCCTTGGATTTTTCAAGCCCCAATCTGATCGACGGATGGGGGATGAATATTACTGGGATAAACTACAACAGGACTTGTGTTGTGAGTGGGGCGACCCCCACAGGTGGATGTTGGCAGATTGAAATGATTTATGTAGGGGGGCAAGAGCTTCCTAATCCTGATGAGCAATCCACTGGGGCCCCTGCACCTATCCAGCAATCCAAGAATGTACTGTACATTCCTAGAATAGACCATGATCCAACAACGTTCAAATTGCTGAATCCATCACAGGCACTGACAGAAACCTCTGGTATGTACTTTCCTTGCAGCACAACGTCTGGAGCTACTGGAATTACGCGCCCAGCAACCGCATGTTGCCTGCGAGATTTTGAGGCCTTGTACAGACCCCATGCAGACTTTGCCACCTTTTTGAATGGGGCAGACTATACCAACGGAGTCCCTTCGGATGTTTGTGATGCACAGCAGACTTTCAACGACACGTATCCAGCATCCGACGTAATCTTTACTACGCCTGCAGGTCAGACCAACGATTTGGTGGTGGGCAAAATCGAGGGCATGTCCAATAGCGAGGTTCGTCTCCTGGAGACCATTGACTACAGTACAAGGACATTTCGAGTATTGCTTGTTCTGGAGGAAGGGGACCTTCGTCTCAAGGCCTCGCTCTTGCAAGGCGATGTGGGTTCGGATTACAATCTCACTTTTTTTGTTGGGTTAGCCAATTTCAAAGGGACCGGTGGCTCTGTGATGACCACCAGGAATGTGCAGCAATTCATCACTGTGAGGAAGAGTAACACGCTGACCCTGAGCACCTACGGAGCGAACCAGGACCCCTTGATAAGTGCTATCGACATGCAGTTGATTCGTATCAAGGTCACTGATTTTTTCCTGCCTGTCCAATACCTCTATTACCTGCAACCTCTGTTCACGATGCCAAGCAGGTTCTCTGTCTCACCCTCTGGGCAGGGGATTGTGCCCCTCTCTAGCATCCGTCTGATCAAGAGCACTGGAAACCCATCAGCGAGCGATGCCTCTTGGATGCAGGCCTGCGCCAGCACAGACAACAAATTCATCTATGCCAACACCTCACTCCAAAATCTAGTGGCAAGGGCTCAGAATGAGCAGTGCGTGCAAAGCTATTTGCAGATGTGTGCCCCCCCGCAGCAAGTAAGCAGTCTGGTTTCGTTTGGCATTCCCTTACCCATGGATATGATTACTTCAAAGGACTTAACAGCCAATCCCCCCGAGACAATTGAAGTAGAGTTTATTGTGGAAGCCTTTGACACCCAAGCCAAAGCAGACGTCCTGACCTCTCTCTCCTTTGCGGTGCAGCTGAACGCATTAGGTTTGAATGCCCAATGTGAGACTATGAGTGCTTCTCAGACCTTAGCCGATATCATCACGGGGAACATCTATATTGGGACAGCCACCAACGACTATGAATGGGATAATACAATGCAGAAAAAAATAAATATGGATGTCCCAGGAACCACGCCGTCCAACAGTCTGCAATTCAGCACCACCACTGTGCAAGGCTCTCTTATGACATTTGCAGCTCTGGGAGATCCTAGCTACTTCGAGGATGCACGCGCGCTTACCCAAACCGTGAACATCAATGATATATACACTGTTAACTTTTTGGAGCCTCTTGGAGGAGGGAACGGCCCTACCCCCAATTTTGATGCCGTCAAGGCTCTTTTTCTCGCTGGGCAGGCTTTTTCTATGCATACTGATGCAGCGAATCATACCAGTTGGCTGGAACCCACCCCTGCCCTTTTGGCAATCTGTCCTCTCAAGCCCTCTATTGGACACCTTGTATGCGTGACCAAGGCTGTAAGCACCATCAAGAACGATGTCCTGAAACGCAACCTCAACGATGTTGTCGAATTACGTCCTGGAGATGCTACCTCCGTACCTGAATTGCAAGGGCTTATGGGGTCAATGCTGCTCAATGGTGGTAGCAACTCCTTCACAGAAACGTTGGGCACCGAATTTTCAGCCGAGTTGATTAGCAAGCTGAATCTGAACACCCGTTACAGAAAGGCCTATGTTGTGAATCCTGTGGTGGACTGGAGCTATCAGGCCTTGCAGACCTCGCAACCAGGGTCCACCGCCTTCACAGTGTGTAGCAAGATCATAGCGATAGGCATGATCACCATCAGCACTCCCAGTGGAACACAGCTAGTGCGCCGACTATTGAGCACAACCTTTGACATGGAGCCCTCTGAGCCACCTCCTCCAGTGGAGCATTCAAGAAGAGCCTTGCTTCAGCAGCAGCAACAAGGAACCACATCCTTGGCCCCAACGAAAAGCCAGGTCTCCAACTCTATGGTGCTGAGTATTAATGCTCCTGGATACGATGCTGCCACCCAGCTCTGTAAAAGCCTCCTGAATGCGCCCTATAGCAGATGCAGCATTTTGCAGTTTCAAACCCTTTTCAATGGCAGCGTAGCATCAGAGCTCTGCCTTGCTGATGCGGGGGGTATTCTAGGCAACAATATCTACAGTAGTCTGCAAGTTGCTCTCAAGGATCCACTGGGCTTTTCACAGATTGCGGGTGTTGTTCTTTTGGATTACACATTGCAAGGCTGCAGTAATACCCCTTCAGGTGGATCAAGAAGGCTCCTTCAACAACAAGGCGCAAGTACTACTACACCTGCTACAACTACCGCGTCGCCATCAACCTCAGGAGCCACCACAGATGCCACTATGATAGCCAAATTACTGATTAGTAATGTGAATGGTACAAGTATCCTTGTACCAGGCCGGTTGAACACTCTTACCAATCTCCTGAATTCACAGACCTTGACCTCCATTCTTGGAGGAGGCGGTTTTGTGGATATGATATCCATTGTCTTTAGAGGCAATAATCTACAGTTTGCCAATATCACCTTGGAGTATACTGGCAATTATTCCGTCAAAAACCCCAATGTCCAGACTCTTGAAAATCAGCTGGCACAGAATCTTCGACAGAATGGCTTCTCTGTGTCAGATGTGCTCTTTCAGACCAATGCTCCACCTGTGAATAGCAGAGCTTCGGCTCTGGCTGTTTTCTCCATCAACCTGTTGATTGGTGTTTCTGGCGCCTTGGCTCTGATGTTCAATTTTAATTAAAATGATATATGTGTGTGCTGTTGGGAGAATTTTCTCAATTTGTTGGTATTTAAAGCCTTAGCCTTAGCCACCCACATATGCAAGCACTGCTGCTTGTTTTATGTTGGTTCTACAAAATACATTCACAGAGTGTCAATATGTACAGGAACGAGGGTCTCATGCTTGATGTGATAGCATGCCCACCTGGATATTTTTGCTCCTCTGAAACCACAGAAGGAGGTGAGCCCATTCTATTAAGGCAATGCCCTGAGGGCTCAGAGATTGTGCTGTATGAAGAGGAGGAGGACTATTCACAGTTTGCAGTTTGTTCCTCGTTTTCAAGAGAGGATGAGGCAGAAACAGGCCTAAATATAGGGGTTACTATCATGGTGCCCATATTGCAGGATGATTCCCGTTTGGATGATTTTTTTATTGATGATCTACTATGGAATGTTGAAAATACCAGCATCACAGACATGGACATCACTTTTCAGGAATTTCTATCCCTGGATGTGGTACCCTTGGCCCAAAACGTTGATGGTACATTCCTCTGCCCCTTTTCAAACAATAAAGAATATTCAACAATAGTGCAAATCACGAACGGGACTCTGTTTATCATTGAATTGAGCATATGTGGAAATAATAATAATAAATCTTCCAATCATGTAGCTAGTGTTTTTACTGTGGATTCATATCTTCACGGTGAACTCTGTAGTCCTGGGACATGGTATGCCTCTGGATTTCCCTGTGCCCCTTGCCCCATGGGTTATTACTGTAATGGCAGACAAGATCCCATACCCTGTGCAAACAACACATATGGTCCATTTGCTGGGCTTTCCTCCTGTTTTCCATGCCCAATAGGTCTTGATGACTGCTCAATAGAGTTGGAACGGATTCCTATTCCAGCTCCGAGAGCAGCAAGTATTCCTGAAATTATCCTCAGTGATAATACCAGTATTCCAGAGAAGCTTGCTCTTTTCCACCAATGGCTTTCGGATTTCTATGGTGTTTTACCCAATGATATTGTTTGGCTTTCTGGAGAGCAGGGCAACGTGCTCAATGACTCATCATTTTTGTGTCTTGATTATACTTAAGTTAAGTATGGCCAATGATATATAGAGCATAAATCTTTTGATTCGAAATGAATACATTGATATTTTGGCTGATATTTCCATTGGTGTATGCGTTAGAGGCACCGGGTACATCTGAAGAGGTTTACTGTCGTGAAGGATACTGCCTTCAAAAGCGCCAACGTAAGCATGGATTTACTGGTAGCAAGGTGCAGTTTTTGTATTGCTGTAACGATGCGGATACAGATCGCCATGTGCCCAGGACGTGGGGCAAAGACTTGGATCCAGAATATAGAGCAAGGCTTTTGGCTGATGGATGGAAATTGATGAGACCATCAGTGGATGATTGTAGGATGCCTCAATGTGCGCCCACTACTGCTGTTGACCAAAGACCACCCATCCAAGGAAGACATATTATTATGCAGCCTAATGTCCCCGTTGGCCTTTTTCGAGGGTGGGCCCAATATTTTTAGAGTGCTGCTTTCCAGAACACATTACTCCAGCAAAAATGCATAGAGCCATGATATATTTTTGAAGATAATGAAGGCCAGATCACATAGAAAGGTGGAAATCATCAGTGAGGCCTCTAAACCAGTACCATGTCGAATGGGATGTACCTGGACCCAAATAGCAGGGATGGCAACCAAAATAAAAAACATGAGACTGGTTTGCATAATAGCAGGTGACTGTACCCAGCAAGCATTTCTACCTGTTGTTATATTCTGCCATACATACCAAGTCAGATAAAACAGGCTCTGTATACTCAGAATGATGCCATTCTTGTTATCCTGCCATAGGTATTGCATACAAACAAGGATGATAAAGTACTGCACCACAGCCTCCAAATGGCTGATGGATAGCTGTAGATTTACTTTTTCAGCCCAAACGATGGCAGGGAGAACAGAGAATAAAATATTGAGAAACCCCAGGTGGAGTATCCATGGTTCCAGGCTTCTGAAATGGCTGTTACTTGGTAAGCCATGGCAATGTGCAGCTATTTCATGTAGAGCATAAAAGTAACCAACAGAACAAATACGAATCAGAGGGGTTGGAGCCGTATTTCGTTTCATAGGCGCTTGCTTCATTTTTATTTAATCATAAATAAACTTATAAGCTCTCTTGGTAGAATGTCTAACTATCACAGTGCTTGTTTTTGAGGATAAGTGCAGAATATAGATTTTCAGTAGATGAGCCATACTTTTGTTCCAACCAAGTTGTCAATTCCGAATCTGATGCCAAGATGTCATGCAAACTACTCATGGAGGCAGGCAAAGGATCAAATACAAATAGAGTGCTGTTTGCCTCCATCAAGTAACAAACAGTATGCTCATTGGCTGTGGCTATGAGGGATATCCGTTGCCCCATCTCCCTGCACGACTCAAGCAAGGCAAGGATTAACTCATGGAGAGACATAACTACAAGGTTTTCAGCAGCCATTCCGTGCATGACCTCTTCACCATTTGAGCTCAGAACTGTGCCAGCAGCCTCCATAAAGTCAAAGCTTTCCTTGTTGATGAACTGGAACAGCTCATGAACACTCAATGGCTGACCATTTTGGGCAAACCGTTCCTTGTACAATGCATGTGAGATAGACATGATTTCCCTCACACATTCCTCCGAAAAACCATCTATATTCCGCCCGTGCAAATATGTGGTACCTATCAATAGAGAAACAGGAGTGCAAATCAGGTGCCCATATGGAACCCAGTTGCTCTGTGACTGGTACGTTGCTAGATATGGCACTAGCATTATTCAGCTTATAATACAAGCTTTCATTGAGCTATTCATGTGCATACTTGGGTATATATATTTTAGGAAAGCGTTGGTTCGAAACCATGGGCTTGTTCATTACTGGAGCAGCTTTCATATTGGTTATATTCCAAACATCTCTCTTGTTACTCAACAGAGATGCCACTGGATGGTCCTTCACCCTAGTGAAAAAAACAAAGAGTGCTCTAGTAGACAAAACCTTGGCGAAAACAATATTCCAAAAAACCTCTGAATCAGAGGAAGGTAGGGTGCAGATGCTCCAAGCCCTTGACCAGAAAACCCCAGACTCATCGCTTTCACATTGTGTACTCAGAGAATGGGAATCAAAAAATCCATTTCCTGAATTTTGTTTCCTGTGGTTTCATCCTGTAGAAATCATGGATCCCGTGCTCACCCAGTGGAACCCACACCTCATCCTACAGTGCATTACATGTGTTCATTGCATTGTTCAATTATATTCAAAGCCCCAGGCTACCGCCAATTCGTCTAGGCTTTACACAGCTGGTATGTATCTCTCCTCTTCTTGCAGAGTATGTGTTTGCACATAATGTATGATTTGCAGGGGCGCTCTTTTTACTATGGACTGTCTTAGCCTTCATAGTAGGTTTTGGCCAGAACAGAACAGGTCTGTTAGAAGGTTCTACCTGGGTGAGCTGTCTCGTGCTGTTTCTAGGCTGCGCTCTCTTTCTGTATATTCAAGAGAGGAGGGAGCAGCAAGATCTGCTCTGGAATTTAACCTTTCAGTTACAGATGGTGGGTGTTCCTATGACGGTTCTGCTCCTTGCCACTATGGGCATTCGCTCTTATGTAGATATTTTTATTCTCTTTGTAATCCTCAGCACGGCTGTGAATAGTCTCTGGTTACAGCTCATGTTAAAAGGAAGCGCTTTGTATCTAGCCAAGCTACTGACCATTTCTACCCCAATGATATGCATTTACATGACCCAGGGGCATTTTATTGGCTGGGAACAGGTCACTGCCTTTATGGCAAGTATATCGCTAGCTCCCTTGCTCATCATGCCCGTCATACTGAATCACGATGATTATGGGAAGGGGACAGAGCAGTATAACGAGGGCAATGCCCTAACAGCAGGGGTAGCCCTTGATCGATTTCAGATGCGCTTGGGATCTTTATGCAGTTCTGCTGCGCTCCTGAGTTCTATAATTAATTTGGCTATGCTGTGATTCCCAGCAAAGGCTCATCATAAGGATGCTTCAGAATGGGAGCAGCATCCCCATCCTCCACTTGTTTCTGTAGGTGATGGAAGTATACAAAGTCCTTGAGAGACGCCAAGGGCTTTGCATAAGACTGGAGGATATCGTTGTAAAGGGGCATCCAAGGATCACTGGGTTCCAATCTTTGGTATTCAGTAGTAAGCTTCATGAAATGGCCAAAACGGTCCAGGCTTTCGTACGTGCTCAGAAATGGGTACTGGGATTTCGCTTCCTTGTAATAATGAAACTGTTTGTTGAAGACAAAGGTGTTCCAAGGCCTTTTTTCTGCCATAGACGTCAGTCCATTATAGAAGACAGATGCTGCAATATAAAAAAGCCCACAGACACACTCTGCCTTGTCCTTGATTGACCATTCGTGTATTTCCGATATATTGCTGTGTATAATATGAGGAAGATCAAGGATGAATTGCTTCACTTGTTCCTTCAGCGCATTACAAACTTGAGCAGAATATCGGAAGCTCTTAAATTCAGCATACCATGCAGTATTGGGAGCCACTCCTGAAGGGTCCTGGAGAAAGCGCAGCAAAGGCAGGATGTTTTCCATAAGGTGGTCTGTCCAAAGCAAGAGTGAATATTGTATATGCCTGGCACTTGCGTTTCCTCCTTCATTTGGGATTGGATCCAGTGGAAAAGGGGGTCTCAAAGCAAGGCTTGCGCTCTCCACAGTGAGGGTCTTATTTAATGCTTTTATAATTTCCCTTTCTATCCGTGCAATTTGGGCTTGTTTATTTTGGCCTTTATTTTTATGGGAAAAGGGTGTAGGAGTGTACGGCTCCAGTTTGAAACTTTGTTGTGCGCGCCTACTATTGTGACGAGGCATGGTGCATGAATTCTATATGGAACAGTTACCACTAATATAGATGATTCCATGTGAAAAGACTGCATTTTAGGGGCAATTCTAGCTTCTCTTTTTAGTACATTATCCTCCTGCTGATTCTCTAATATCCTGAGTGGTAGTTTTCTGTGTAGTGGTTTTGAACAGGCCCACTTCTTCAGAGACCTTTACTGAAGCAGCATCCCAAAAATCAAGATTTTGCAAGGCCAGATTCCCGAGAACATAGCTGATGATGTTTTTGGATCGGGGTAACAGTACAGGCACGCTATTTTCGATAGCCTCCTCCAAGAAGGGGTCTTCGAAAAAATGATATCTCACGAGAGACATCTCGTCACAAACACAGGTTTTCCCAATAAAATCATCTGGATCATCAAGGTCGAATTTCTGTTCATGGAATTTCTCTGCATCAGGGCGTCCTAAGCCTACATGGATGCTATCATCTTTATCCAGCCAGATGTACATTGAATCATTCTGTTCACTATGGGGGATGACAAGGAGTCTAGGAGGTCCCTCAATACTATTATTAGAAAACACATTTACAAAAAATTCAAGGTGCAGTCTGTCAGCCAGTATTTCTTTCAGGATAGCCACAATCCTCAAACTAGGCACTAGATGTGAGCATATACAATTCTTCAGATCGCCTAGATCTGTCACCTTTCTCTCTTTCTTAAAATAGTAGTCATGATCTGATTCTGGCTCTGCCACTAGAGCTATGACTTTGCATTCCCTTACACTGTTCGCGTCGACCACAGCCTGAACTTGTACATACTTTGCCTTGTTTCGCGAAATATTGAAACAAAGGGTATTTCTGTTTTCAGAGTCCTCTTCTTCTGAAAGGAGGTCTATGTTTATTTTATCCCTCTGAACACAGAGCTCTGAAATGAATTCTGCAATCTTTTCTATTGCCTCCATGAGGTCAATCAGTTGCAGACCCTCAATCCTCGTCATTTGTGAGCAACATGTTGTCCATAGCCTATAAATACCTTTTAGGAATATAAATGCCTTATAGCTTCTCACTCAATATAAGGCATAGAATGTTTTCCTTGATCTATACTTGCGCATACATTTGTCTTTTGATTTTGATAGGACTTCTAGATGCATATGTATGCGTCTCTTTATTTAAGTTGTCACCATCCACTCTCATTATGGTCCATGGTTCATTCCTTGCGTCACTTCTCATTGAGAATTGGATTCTATTGAAAGAACTCAATGACTTAAAGGTAGAGGACAAAAATGAGTACCAAACACATCTGATTAAGGAACTTACCATGTTAAATCAGAATTCGCAAGCACAAGTCAATGCTCTAACAAGAAAACTATCCAAATACAAGGTTTTTAAGAATGCAAAGTATTCTATGTCCTGCAATGATATGAACACAGAATCTTTGACAATATAATGAATTTTTAATGATTCAATATTGTCAATGCCCGATGGAGGCAGTGTGTCACGTTAAGTCATCCAAGCTCAAAACCAAAGAGCTCAAAAGGCATTGTCATCAAACTTCCTCTTCTTGATCAAGTAGGCCTTGAGCTTGTCGAAATTGATCTTGTACATGATGGCTGAGCTCTTAGTCTTGTTAACCCCACTTTCGTCACCCACAAT
>Ga0208506_1000321_pt1 | contig 16913 bp, 5 predicted proteins | sample CryBogCBH29Jul08_FD_184616 | JGI IMG/M metagenome (GOLD analysis project Ga0208506, IMG submission 184616) | Freshwater microbial communities from Crystal Bog, Wisconsin, USA - CBH29Jul08 (SPAdes) | ecosystem: Environmental > Aquatic > Freshwater > Lake | place: Crystal Bog, Wisconsin, USA... | reverse complement strand
CATCAAATCTGAGCCAGGTACTCACCCAGTAGCGGTTGCTGAGGCTGGTGTTGATGTTTATGCCCTCACCCACAATGAGACAAGTACTGGTGTCTCTGCTCCCATCATTCGCCCTGCTGGAACCGAAGGCGCACTCGTCTTGGTTGATGCCACAAGCGCCGCTGGCGGACTCGATGTCGATCTCAATCAATGCGATGTTTATTACTTTGCACCTCAAAAGTCTTTTGCATCCGACGGCGGACTTTGGATCGCAATAATGAGCCCGGCCGCGATTGCTCGCGTTGAAAAAATCAAGGCATCTGGACGCTGGATCCCAGCTTTCTTCGACCTCACTATTGCAATTGAGAACTCCCGTCTCGAGCAGACCTATAACACCCCAGCTCTAGCGACCTTGATCCTGCTCAATGAGCAGATCAAATGGATGAACGCTGGCGGAGGACTTTCGTTTGCCGCGGGTCGCAGCAGTGAATCCTCTGCGCACCTATACCAGTGGGCGGAAGCAACCAGCTATACGACTCCATTTGTTGAAGATCCAGCCGCAAGATCAAAGGTGGTTGGAACCATTAACTTTGATGAATCTATCGATGCGATTGCGGTGGCAAAAGCCCTTCGCGCAAATGGAATTGTGGATACTGAGCCTTATCGCAAACTGGGCAAGAATCAGTTGCGTATTGCCATGTTCCCCGCTGTTGATCCAGATGATATTCGCGCACTCACCGCATGCATTGATTATGTGGTGGTGGAGTTAACCAAATGATGAGTGCCAAGATGAGACGCCGAGTCACCATCGGCGTGCTTATGTTGCTCTTTTTGCTAGCCGTCTTAGGCAGCGTTGGAGTCATTAAGTAACTTTAGAGCTGTCCCCAAATTTCTGAACGCCTGTTCTTTGCAAAGGCTGCCTGTGTATGTGCGGCATCCTTCGGCTTAGCTGGACCAAAGTACTTAAAGCCAACTATGGATTGCGGCAAAATTGCATTGAGCATTTCTGCAATGCGTATAGAGCGGTGTCGTGAAAGCACCTGGTTATCTACACCTGTTTGAATATCTGTATAACCGTAGATCCAAATCTTCTTGTAACCGTTGGCTTGAATTGTTTTAAAGACGGAGGCCAGTTTTACAATATTTGCAGGTGTTAACAGGCTGACATCCACGTCATAGTAAATGGTGCCAAGATGCACCAATCCACCAGTTGGCTTATTAATTACTTTTAGCCCCACAGCTGCAGTTCGAGTCTTGTCATCATATGAAGTACCTTCAACTTGCATGACGTGGTCACCAAGGGTCGTGGCAGCAGAGACAGGGAAGGTCGTGGAGAAGTTGCCATCAGAACCGACCAAGGCCTGACCTAAGAAAATACCTGTGGAGTACAGATATACACGTGCAATCGTTCCCGGTTTGAAACCAGAACCACTTGTTGTGGCATTAACTCCACGGATCAAATAGATCTGAAGACTCGAAGGTAACGCGATTCCATACACAGACTTCTTGTCACTGGCAATCTGAATCTTCCAATCCTTGCCAGAAAGTTCCACACCATTTCCCGTTGGAAGCAAGCTCTCCGTGACCGGATCGTTTCCGCCATCAACTATCGATTTAACATCCGTAGTTCCCTCTTTGACGATTGGAGCTGAGGTAGGTGCAGGTGAGGGCGAGTTCGTTGGAGTATCCGACGGGACAGGGGTTGGAGTTGGCGAAGGCGATGGTTTTGAAGTTGGCGTAGGTGATGGTTTTGAAGTTGGCGTAGGGGTAGGGGTTCCGTGTGGTTTTGGATCTGTGGTCGTTGCATCAGCCGCAAAAGTAACGCTTATAGCGTGACCGGCGGTGATGTTGGTGAATGAGTAAGAGTTAACGGTTCCAATTGAATTTCCATCTAATTGAACATTAAGAACGTGGTAACCACTGTTAGGTCTCATGACTACTTGCAAAGCAGAACCATAATTCACGGTTGTTGAACCGCTGGGAGTAATGCTTCCGTTAGGCCCCGCAGAGGAGATGATAATAAATGTAGTCGTAATGAATTTTGCACTAAAGAGTAAATCCGACTTGATGTTGTTATCGATTCTTGTGGGATTGGTGCTTCCATCACTCCAAGAGTCAAACTTGCTTCCCTTATCTGCCACCGCAGTTACCTGGGTCGTATTTCCACCGTCAGCCACGCTCTGTTCAGATGCTCCCGAGATCGATCCAGCACCACTCGCAACATATGAAACGGTATGAGTCGCTGCTGCATTCGCTGCAAATGAGGCAACGACAATATGGCTAGTCGAAATGGATTGGAAGTTGATACTGGTTATGGATCCACGACTGGTTCCATCAACCAACACATCAGCAATATGGAAACCAGAGGCTGGCGAGATAACAACGCTGCGGGATTGACCTAGGTTTACCGTTACAGAGCCGTTAGGTGTAACGGAACCCCCCGTACCGGCGGTCGCGGTGATCGTAAAGGTGATTGGGGTAAAGGTAACTTGAATTGAGTGCCCGGCAGATATATTTGAAAATGTATAAGCAGATGGGACTCCAACACTATTTCCATCTACTAACACAGAGCTAATTTGGTAGCCAAAACTTGGCGTAATTGTGTAGGTAATACTGTCGTTGAAATGTGCAACCGTGGTTCCTGGTTGGGTGATAGAACCATTTGCACCAGCAATCGCTAGAACATTATAAGTATTTGGAATAAAGGTAGCGGTAAAACTCAAATTTGAGGTGACGTTAGTTTCACTGCGAGAGCTGGAGGTTGAACCATCGCTCCATGATCCAAAGTGGTATCCGAAATTCGCTACCGCGCTCACGCTTGTTCCGCTATCGCCGTAGTTTACGGATTGGGAAGCCGTGCCTGAAATTGATCCGTTTGGACCTGCTAGATAAGTAACCGTTTGAGCACTGAGTGCAAAATTTGCGGTGACTGATTTGTCTGCAACAACTCCCAACTCCTGGCGTGAGGCTGTTGTGACTCCATCGCTCCAATTGACAAAGTAGTAGCCAGAATTTGCAATCGCGGTTACGTTAGAACCGGCCGTTCCGGAGGGAACAGCCTGACTTAACGATCCGGTAACTGTTCCGCCCGTTCCAGCGGTATAAGTCAAGGTGTAAAGATCTGGCACGAAAGAAGCCGTGATCGTTGCCGAAACCACTACTCCCGTATCGATCCGCGAAGCAGTGGTACTTCCATCGCTCCAGTGACTGAAGCGATATCCCGGATTGCCAGTAGCCGTAACGAGAGTGCCGCTCCCGTTGTAATTAATCGTCTGAGGTGCGGTGTTAGAAAGGTGACCATTGGGTCCTGCGGTATACGTCAAGGTAACTTGAGTAATTGCAAAGTTCGCAGAAACAGTGATGTTTGAATGAACAGCCAAGTCGGTTCGAGAAGCGGTATGAACTCCATCGCTCCAACTACTAAAGAGATATCCAGTAGCAGGCGTTGCCGTGACTGTAGTTCCGTTTGAATTATAGTTAATGGTTTGAGTCGTGGTTCCAGAGAGCGTTCCATTTGAATTTGCTGTGTAGGTCAACGTATATGTGTTAATCGCAAAGGTTGCGCTCAAGGTGTGGGGAGCCTGGTAGTTCGTGAATTGATAGGACGTTATAGGTCCTTGACTTACAGAATCAACCAGAACATCAAGTACGTGATAACCAGTACTTGGAGTAATCGTCACGGTTGGGCTCGAGCCCTGATTTTGAGCAGTCACACCCGACGGAGTAACCGATCCATTGCTTCCGGCACTTGTGGTTAAAGTGAAAGTTGTAGCGGCAAAGGAAGCCGTGTAGGTGACTGTTGCGGTGACGCTCGGTTCAAATCTCACTGGATTTGTATTCGAGTCGTTCCATGAGACAAAATGGAAACCTGCATTTGGGGTTGCGGTGACTGAAGTGCTGGGCGAGCCATAAGAAATTCCATTTTGTGTGGCTGTTCCAGATATGTAGCCACCACTACCGGCTACATACGTAACATTGTAAGTATGAATTCCAAAAACTACATCAATCGTATGGTTCCCCTGGATATTTGAGAAGGTGTATGTAGATAGCGCTCCTAGATTTGATCCATCAACAGTTACTGAAGTGATGAAGTGGCCGGCGCTTGCTGAGATCGTATAACCCTGGGTGGATCCATAATTTTCGGTCTTAGCGCCGATCGGAGAAACAGAGCCTCCACTAGTTGCAGTGGAGGTGATGGTGAATGTATCCACGGCAAATGATGCAGTTACAGATAAATTAGCGGTGATATTGAGATCAGTTCGAGATGCGCTGTGACTGCCATCGCTCCAGGTGGTGAAGTGATAACCAGTGTCTGCTTGAGCTGTGATCAAAGGTCCGTTGGTGCCCCAATTTACCGTCGTCGGAGTAGTACCTGAGATAGTTCCGTGAGTATTAGCGGTATAGGTCAATATGTATGTATTGATGGCATAGGAAACATCAATCGTATGATCCGCCGAGATCGCGCTAAATGTGTATGTATTGGGAGTACCAATGCTGGTCCCATCAATCTTTACATCAGCGATGTGGTACCCCGTGTGCGGAGCAAATGTATAGGTCTGGGCGTAACCATAATTCTCTGATGAAGTCCCAAGCGGGGTAATTGAACCATTTGTATCCGTCGTGGAAACCACGGAGTAAACGTTGATTGCAAAACGAGCGCTGTAGGTATGGTTTGCATAAATACCGGAGTCGGTACGCGATGGGGTGGAAACGCCATCACTCCATGAAGTAAAGCTATAACCAGTTTGTGGACTAGCCGTAACAAGTGTTCCGCTACCCCCGTAACCCACCGATTGTGTCGCGTGGCCGAGAATGGTGCCGTACCCATTTGTCGAATAGGTGAGAGAAAATGTGGCTGGTGCGAAGCTCACCGAAATCGAATGATCAGCCTGAATATTTGTAAAGGTATAAGAGGTTGGCGATCCGATATTTGTAGAATCGATCGTCACGCTCGATATTTGATATCCAACATTTGGAGTAATCGTGTAGCCGGCGGAATCGCCATAATTCTTGGTGGACCCACCAGGCGATGAGATAGTTCCATTGGAACCAGCTGAAGCAGTTACGGTAAAGGTCTGTGGGACAAAATTCGCACTGACAGAAATATTAGCCGTTACATTTACATCGGTGCGTGGGGCAGTTGTGCTTCCATCGCTCCATGAGGAGAAACGATAACCGGCGGCAGGAACTACACCTATGGTCGGACCACTGGCACCGTAATTAACTGTTTGACTAGTTGTTCCAGAGACTGCGCCATTGCTATTTGCGCTGTAATTCAAGGTGTACGTGTTGATGGCAAATGAAACCGTAATACTGTGATTTCCGGTGACATTCGAGAAGCTATAACTTGAGGCTCCACCAAGTGTGGTCGAGTCCACAAGGATCTGCGAGACGTGGTAGCCCGCTGACGGAGTAAAAGTAAATCCTTGAGTTTGTCCATAAGTTACCGATACTGAGCCAGGTGGAGTAATTGTTCCGTTGGCGTTTGCACTCGCGGTGATCGTGAAAGTGTCTATCGCAAATAGTGCTGTGACTGCCAGATCGTGGCTAACTCCTTGTTCAATTCTTGGATTAGCGGTACTTCCATCGCTCCAAGCAACAAAGTGATAACCGGTATCAGGTACAGGAGTAACCGCGCTTCCATTATTTCCAAATAAGACGCTCTGCGATGTAGAACCGGTAAGTGAACCGTTGCTGCTTGCCGAGTAGGTCAAGGTGTAGCTGTTAGCGGTAAAGGTGGCAGAAACGGTGTGATCTTGAGAGATGTTGCTAAAGAACCAACTGGCTTGTGGCCCTTTGCTCACGTTATCTACTAAGACATCTAAAACTTGGTAACCCACATCAGGGATGATGTAGACGCCGGCAATATCTCCAGTGTTCCAGACCTTTGCACCAGTCGGAGAGACCGACCCATGAACTCCACTTGAGGAAGTAACTGTGTAAGTCGAACCAGCTGGCAAATCCGCAGCAAAATTGGCAGTGTAAGTGATGTTGCCCAAAACTCCAGAATCCGTTCGAGCCGCCGTACTTACTCCATCGCTCCATGAGGTGAAATGGAATCCAGAATCGGCACTTGCACTGACTGCGGAGCCACTGCCTCCACTGACAACTACTTGCGGAGTTGAACCCGAGATATGTCCGTGAGAACCGTTGGCCAGGTAGGTGAGGGTGTACGAGTCCGGCAAAAAGTTAGCGGTCACAGTCAAATCGGCGGCGATAGAGGTGTCAGTTCGGGTGGCGGTCAAAATGCCATCGCTCCATTGATCAAAGTGATATCCACTGATGGCTACTGCAGTTACCGAACCGCCATCTGCCCCAGAGTTCACCGTCTGCGAAGTAGCTCCACTCACAGATCCACCAGTGCCAGATAGATAACTCAAGTTGTAGGTTGTCGAACTATTAGGAGCAAACTCCGCGCTGACAGTTATGTCGGCGGACACACCACTATCTGTGCGGGCGGCGGTTCCGACTCCATCGCTCCAGCCAAAGAAGTGATAGCCATTTGCGGCAACCGCGGTTACCTGCGATCCCGAGCTTCCGTAAGCCACTAACTGCGAAGTTGTACCCGTGAGAGAGCCATGAGCATTTGCCAGGTAAGTCAGGGTGTATGAATTGATGACAAAGGTTGCAGAAATTGTGTGATCCGTTTGAACATTGCTGAAGGTATAACTAGAAATAGCTCCGAGGTGAGTGGTGTTATCAACAATTACATCAGAAACACTATAACCAGCATCGGGAAGGATGGAGAAAGAGGCGATATCCCCTTGATGCCATTGCAGGGCACCATTGGGAACGATAGATCCGTGCGTTCCGGCTGATGATGTAATGGTCAGAGTAGAACCGGAGTATCCACCTCCACCGGTTGTATCAAAATTCGCGGTATAGGTAGCGCCATAGCTCACATTTACATCGGTACGTGGATTGTCAGTTCTACCATCACTCCATGCTCTAAAAATATGGGTTCCATCTGCCTGCGCGCTTACTGCCGTTGTAGAACCACCCTGAGCAATATTTTGAGAGGCCGTTCCAGAAATGGTTCCACCCGAGTTAGCTGCATAAATTATCGTCACTGTATTTTGAGCAAAGGTGGCGGTTAGAGAGAGATCTGAAGCCCCCGCAATATCAGAGCGAGTAGCACTTGTACTGTTATCACTCCATTGTACGAAGTGATATCCGGCGGCAGGTGAGGCAGTTACAGCGGTTCCGGAAGCCCCTTGATTGACGGTCTGCAAAGTTGCCCCAGTAACAGACCCATTTGCTCCCGCGATGTAGATCAGGTTTGAAGTTGTCGTATTAAGTGGCGCAAATTGCGCACTCACACTCACATTTGCAGTGACGCTAGTATCCGTACGCGGGTTAGCTGTACTTCCATCACTCCAAGAAGTGAATTTGTAACCCGTTACCGGAACGGCATTAACACTGGTTCCACTCCCATTAGCTGCCACACTTTGCGAAGTTGTTCCAGTCACAGAACCGTGGCTGTTAGCCGTGTACGTTAAAGTGAAGTTTCCGGGATTTGCCGCGAAGGTAACGTTAATAATGTGATCGAGCACGATGCCATTGATCGTGTAGCTGGCGATCGCACCTTGTGAGACCCCATTATCTTTCACATCACTGATGTGATAACCCGCATTTGGGTGGAACGTTGCTAGGACTATATCGCCGCTATTCCAAATGGTGTAGACACCTGGGGTGATCGACCCTCCACCTGTGCTGGTGTAACTCACCGAGTAAGTCACTGGAACCAAAGCGCTCAAAATGAAGTTAGCGGTAAATGTCTGGCTTACCTTCACATTTGAATCTGTGCGAGTTGGATTAACATTTCCATCGCTCCACGCCGTAAAACGATAATTGGTGGCTGGGACAGCTGTCACAGATGTACCTGAACCGCCGTAACTCAAACCTTGCGAGACGCTTCCGGTTAACGATCCATTTGCACCATTTACTGCGTAGGTCAAAGTTACCGCGCTGGCTGCAAAGCTCGCAGCGATGGTGTGATTCGCGGTTATATTCGTAAATGAATAAGTGGAGACAACTCCGACGCTAGACCCATCTACAAGAACGTCAGATATGTAATAGCCCGTCGCTGGAACGATCACTATATTTTGTGAATAGCCGTAGTTCTCGGAGTTTGTTCCGCTTGGAGATATTGATCCATTACTTCCAGCTGTTGCCGTAATCGTAAATGTGTCGATCGCGAAGTTCGCAACATAACTTCTACTAGAAGTTATGTTCAGATCTGTGCGCGTAGTTGAAGAACCACCATCACTCCATGACACAAAGTGATATCCAGTATCGGCCGCAACAGCTACCGCCGAACCATTCCCGCCATAACTTAATAATTGGCTCGCCGAGCCCGCAGTGATAGTTCCGTGAGCACCCGCGGTATAGGTAAGTGTGTAGGTGTTCGCTGCAAAACTTGCGATGATCGAGCTATCTGCAGAGATATTTGAATAGGCGTAACTTGATACAGGTCCCTTGCTTACACCGTCTACCTGGACATCAACAATGTGATAGCCGGAGGCTGGCGTAATCGTGATCGAAAGGGAAGCCCCACTCTGAACAACAGTTGCGCCGTTTGGCGAGATAGTTCCGCCGCTTCCTGCAGAGGCGGTTATGGTATTGGTGTTATGAGCAAAATTTGCGCTAACAAAAGTATCGCTCGTAACTGCGGTATCCGTTCTGGAAGCGGTCGTTACACCATCGCTCCAGTTAACGAAGTGATAGCCAGAATTCGCTACTGCCGTAACCAATGTGGCATCGGTTCCAGAAGGAATCGTCTGCACCGAAGATCCGCCAGAGATCGAACCGTTGCTTCCCGCGCTATATGTAATAGTGACCGTATTTATTGCGAAAGTGGCTACCAACGTGTGATCAGCAGCAATACTAGAGAACAAATAACTTGTTACAGCTCCGACGCTGACACCGTCTACCTTGACATCGTATACGTGATAACCCGAAGAGGGGGTGATCACAACCTCTTGTGTATCGCCATAACCTTCGGCCGTCGCTCCATTAGGAGTTACGGTTCCATTACTACCAGCCGATGAGGTTAAGGTAAATGTATTAATAGCGAAACGAGCAGTTACAGTTAAGTTGGCCACGACTGCAAGATCTGTTCGTGTAGCGGATGTAATGCCATCGCTCCACGAGGTGAAGTGGTAACCGGCATCTGGAACCGCCATTACAGGGGCACCATCGGTCATCCAATTGACGATCTGTCCCGTGGCTGGAGAAACCGATCCATAGGAACCTGCTAAATAGGTAAGGGTGTAGGTATTTATCGCGAAGGTCGCAGCTACGGTGTGATTGGCAATATCGTTTGAGAAGGTAACTGTTGTGACAGCACTTGGGATTGCGCCATCGACCGATACACCGGCAACGTGGTACCCGGTATCCGGCGTTATTGTGATTACTTGAGTACCGCCGTAGGTAGCCGTCGAAGTGCCTGAAGGGGAAATAGAACCATTTGCTCCAGCCGTTGTGGTGGTAACCGGGTCGATGGTCAAAGTTGCAGCCACATAGTTGATGTTGTAATTAGCGGAGCTACCTACTCCGAAGGATGCGGCTGACGGGGTAATCGAGTAAGTGCCTGGATTTGTTCCAGGAACCCGGGTGAAAGTTACGCTCGTGATGGTGTCGGGTGAAACTAAGCCGCCTGAATTTACGGAGAAGCTGTTTGTAGGGTCGGCGCCACCAAAGGCGGTTGACTGATTAAATGCGGTGATCGTCAAGGGTTTTGGAAGAACGGTAATCGGTTGCTGGACCGGGGTGGCAGCCGCGTAATTTGAATTTCCATTTTGGTTTGCGGTTATGCTGCAAGAACCGGCGGCGATAAAGTGCACGACAGATGACGAGACAGTACAAACACTTGTGGTTGTACTCGTATAAGTGATTGCGTTTCCTGAACCTCCACCAGTTGCAGTGGGGGTATAGGTACCGCCATATGTTGGAGTAGTCGGTGTCGAGGTGATGGTGATCGATTGAGGCTCCGCGGTACTCGTAAAGAGTGAAGGCCCAGTTGCAAAGGCGGAATTAATAAAGACCTTTACATTCACCAACCCCGTGCCCATTCCAGAGGCGGTCGTTCCAGTGATAGTTGTTGAATTAACGACCGTAAACGGATTAAGAGCAATGCCGTTTACCGTAGCGCTTGTTGCATTAGTGAAATTCGTTCCAGTGATTGTCACTGCGGTACCGCCAACGGCAGTTCCCGTCGAGGGGGTAATTCCAGTGACGGTCATCCACTGAGCATTTAAGGTTAAATCTGATGTAAATGGGTAGTTCGTTTGATCCGCATATGAAACGCCGGTTCCATCCGCAAGGGTGTTCCACCCTAGAAATAGCGCATTTGCCAGAGTGAAAGCGTTGGGGTTGAGATTAGCTGCAACGCCAGATGACTGTGGCGCCATCGTCCCCGATCCCCCATTAGCTAGATACGTAACCTTCGTCTGATACGTAAAGGCGCCGTAACCAGTCACATCTCCCGAAGGGGTACTGACTACGACATCTGCCGCTCCAATTGATGATCCTGCTGGAGTTGTGATTGTGATCGATGTCGATGAATTAACTGTGAAGTTGGTGACGGGAGTTCCGCCGACCGTAACTGCGGTACTGCCACTAAAACTAACACCCGTGATAGTCGCCGAGGTCCCACCCGCAAGAGTTCCAACGGCTGGAGTAATTGAGGTGAAAGAAGGTGGCGCTATCGTGCTGAAGCTTTGCACGGGGCCATACCCGACATACGGGGTGATAGCTGAATCATTTGGAGTGCTCGTGGCCTGCACTTGATAGTAATAGGTAGTGCTGGGTGAAAGAGGGGTTAATAGCGCCGTGAAACTTTGCTCGCTTGCACTTGCTGAGAGGACAGTGTTATTCGATATACAGATCGCACTCGTCAGTAGTCCATATCCAAACCCCAGAACTGAAGAGACATTTCCAGTTGTGTTGTAGCAAATCTTTGCGTTGCTCTCTGTTCCGAGAGGATTGACGGGGAATGCGTTTGTGGTCAACTTGCCTGTGATGTTTGCAGATGTGGCAGTAATGGAATTGATTACCGGCAACGAGGTCATCTGTGGTCCAAAAGGTGCAGGAGCCGTCTTGCAATTAGCTCCATCGAAGTTTCCTGCGCCAGTGAGGGTGGTTTCTGTAACCAGGTGCATGGCAATGGTCGAACTCAAACCGGTGATATCTGCCGCAGATATTTCATACAAAGCCTTGGTTGGAGGGCTGGAAGCGGGCGTAGTCTCTGAATCCCAAGCATAAAGATTGCCCTGCGAATCAACCCATTGGGCGTCAAAACTTCCTGACAACCCAGAGGGGAGACCAGAAACATTTTTTGTAGTGGTTGTTGCAGTTGTAGGAGAAGTTGAATTGAGCGAAAAAATCGTAAGGCTTGTGCCGCTCAAGGCATACGCCTGAGAAACCCCACCACTGCCTGGATAGACGGCTATATCTGATGCGCCGGTATATGAAGTACCGGGCAACGAAACATTTGTAATCGAAGTGCTTGTAACGGCCGTTGAAGTGCGGTGCAGTGTTATTAATTGCAGCGTTGGGTTGGTTGCCGAAACCGCGAGCATTTGATCATTAGATAGGAAGTCAGCACCATCTTTATTCGTTAGACCGCTAATACTGGCGGCAGCTATTGAAGTTCCATCGTTCGCAAATTCTTGCAAGGTTGTGCCATTGACTATTCCATATAAGTAATTGTCCGCCGGGTTCAATCCGATTCCATCTAAACCTGCAACTGTCGGTGCAGAACCCACTTGCGAGAAGGTGTTAGATGCAGGGTTTAGCTTAAATAAAGTTCCGCCCGACAACTGGTAGAGCGATGCATCGCAAGCAAAAGGCGAACCAAATGCAAATGCACTTGGTGTGGAATTAATAGCGATGATTGGCAGAAGTGATACAACTATAAATAACCTTAATAAGCGTAGGGAATTCTTTTTGAAAACTCCTACGCTCATAGCTCTGAATTCCAATCAGATAGTTGCGCATGCTAGGCAGCCCGCGCGTGCAAAGTAAGTGCGCATGCTATCCAAGTGAGTCCTAGGCAATTAATTTAAATAGGTAAAAAATTCAAGGCAATAAATAAATCAATAATCTAGACAGAATAATTATATTTCGCCAGATGCCTCTTAGTTAGCAGCGAGATGAAGATCGCTCCTAGAGTTGTAATCGCACCACAGACCGCAATAGTTTCTCGAACTCCGATGACGTCAGCTAACCAACCAATGAAAGGAGATCCCACCGGAGTGGCTCCGAGAAATACCAAGATATAAAAACCCATCACGCGTCCGCGTAGTTCATGCGGAGTTGTTGTTTGCACATAAGTGTTTGCTGAAATCATCGTGGTCAATGCGAGGAAACCACAAAGTGGTAAGAGCAAGGCAAATGTTCCATAGCTTGGCATATATGCCTGAAAGATAAGCACGACTCCAAAGATTGCGGAACAGATCATAATGAAGGGAGGTCTGCGTTTTTGATCTAGCCGAGTTGAGACCAGCGCTGCCGTGAGTGAGCCGATTGCAAGCACGCTTCCAAGCAATCCAAAAGCCCCTGCATCTTTGTGAAATATCTTGGTAGAGATAAGCGCATTAAAAATCTGAAAGTTCAAGCCAAAGGTAGATGCAAAGAATACGGTAGCAATAATCGCAATCAAATCAATCCGACCACGGATATACCGCAACCCTTCCACAATCTTGCGATCCTTATCGTCCTTCGGCAATCGATTAAGTTCATCAGGTCGCATCAGGATCAATGCTGTAATAACGAAAAGGAAGGAGCCGGCGTTGAGTAAGAAGGATGGGCCGGTATGAAAGTACTTGATTAAGATTCCCGAGACAGCTGGGCCAATAAGGCGACCCATATTGAAATTGGCGGAGTTAAGGCTCACCGCATTTGCAATATCTTTCTTGCCCACCAATTCTGAGGTGAATGCCTGGCGCACGGGAGTATCGAGAGCTCCAAAAACCCCTAGAGAAAAAGCGAGCACAAAAACTTCTGTCATCGTGACCTTATGGGCAATGATTAACCAACCCAGTATGGCCGCCGTAACTCCCCCACCCGTATTAGTAAGGATTAAGAGTTTTCGCTTATCAAGACGATCGGCGAGTGAGCCGGCATACAAACTAAATAAGAGCATCGGCAGGAATTGCAGGCCTGTTACAACTCCAAGCGCAGATCCACCCTTATGAAGATCGGTAACAACGAGCCAATCTTGCGCAACGCGTTGCGCCCATGTGCCGATATTGGAAACCATATTGGCAGCAAAGAAGAGTCGGAAGTTGCGATGTTTGAAGGAACGGAGCGATCCTTCAGCGGATGACATAGTTGAAGTCTACAAGTGATGAGGGAGGTGAGAAGAAGTATGCTCGCCTGGTGAGACAGACGCTTCCAATAGTCATCGCTGGAACTTCGGCTTGGTTCATCGCACTCGTAATCGAATTAGCGATGAACGCACAGAGTTCAACGATCTGGATTTCACTCGTTGGAATCGGTTTAGGGGTATTGGGTACCGCCTACATTCTGCGTGGCTTACGGCGCAGCAAGAAGCGCGGGTAACTGACGTAAAGCCGTCAGCAAAGGTAATTAACCTTCGATCTGACCAGCAATTCCACGTAGTACCTTGCCAAGGCGCTCTGCCTCAACTGCGGTTGGATAACGACCATGACGCAATCCATTTCCAACTTTGTCTAACATCTTGATGCTATCTTCGATAATCGTTGCGAGATCATCAGCATTGATTCGAGTATTTGCGACAACCGATGCTGGCTCTTCAATGATACGAACTGAGAGCGCCTGAGGACCGCGACGACCTTCGGCAACTCCAAACTCCAACTTGGTGCCCGGCTTTACACTTGGGGTTCCGGTTGGCAGAGCAGAGGCAGCCAGATAGACATCCTCTCCCTCTTCAGATGAGATAAAACCAAATCCCTTTTCGAGGCTAAACCACTTAACGCGACCAATAGGCATTGGCTTCTCCCTTCTTAATAATTGCTTTAGTTTATCGGATTCAGTGCATCAGCCGCACTGAGATGATTTACTCTGGAACGATCAAGGCTTGCGAGTGAGCGCCACAGCCGTGATCTACCGAGACCACGCGGGCATCTTCCGGAGATAAGGCATTTGCACAGACACCAAAGGCTGAGCGCAAAGAGCCTGCTATCGGAATGAAGAATCCGCAGCTATTGCAGGGTAGCGGGGCATATTGAGCGATTGGAGTGTTTGGTCCACGATCACTCTCATACCATCGCTTGCTGGCGGCATCTCGACCCACGATCGAGAGGACTCGGGCGCGACCTAACCCAAATTCAAATTGTTCAGCAAGATCGAGCGCATCATCTCCTGGCAAGGCATCATTAATAGGTACTAAGCGAAGATCATCTGCGGAGGTTGGGACGATATCCCCCACACCAACATCGCCTGGCTCAATTCGCTCTTTATAAGGAATCCACTCAGGTGCAAGCAGGGCTTCTGCTCCTGGTAGTAGTACGACATCAGCGATAGTAGCCTCGGCATCGTCATCGACTTTAATGATGGTAACTGCCCAACGCCAACCTGAATATCCAGGTAGCGCCGATTCAAAGAGGTAGCTCGCTATGCGCTCATCTTCTTGATCAATAGAAACTAAATCGCCAACAAACTTTGCGTCACCAGAATCTTCGATCGCAGCTAAGCGAGCGACTTCTAGCGCATTAAATTTATCGGTCATGTGCTTAGGGTAATGCGAAACGGCCCCCCAAGAAAATTGGGAGGCCGTTTTCAGCGTTAATTAGCTATTAGAAGTCCATATCAGCGGCTGGATTGTTAGCTCCAACTGCCTTTGGCTCTGGCTTATCGGTAACAACTGCCTCAGTAGTGATAAAGAGAGCAGCGATTGATGCAGCATTTTGAAGAGCTGAACGAGTGACCTTAGCTGGATCAATGATTCCTGCTTTGATCATATCTACGTACTCACCTGTTGCTGCGTTCAATCCGAAACCTGACTCCAAGTGACGAACCTTCTCAACAACAACTCCGCCTTCAAGTCCAGCGTTAATTGCAATCTGCTTGAGAGGTGCTTCGATACCAAACTCAACGATGCGAGCGCCGGTTGCCTCATCACCTTCGAGCTTCAAGTTTGCGAGCGCAATTTTTCCGGCTTGAAGAAGTGCTACTCCTCCACCGGCGACAATTCCCTCTTCAACAGCGGCCTTAGCGTTACGCACTGCATCTTCAATGCGGTGCTTGCGCTCTTTAAGTTCTACCTCTGTAGCTGCGCCAGCCTTAATGACCGCAACGCCACCAGCAAGTTTTGCAAGACGCTCCTGCAACTTCTCACGATCGTAATCTGAATCGCTCTTCTCGATCTCAGCTCGGATCTGATTTACGCGACCTTTGATCTGCTCAGCATCTCCAAGACCTTCGACAATGGTGGTCTCTTCCTTGGCAATTACTACCTTGCGAGCGCGACCAAGAAGTTCGATGGTTGCAGCCTCAAGATTGAGACCAACTTCTTCAGAGATAACTGTTCCACCTGTAAGAAGCGCAATATCTTGCAACATCGCCTTGCGACGATCTCCAAATCCTGGAGCCTTTACAGCTGCTGAACGGAATGTGCCGCGAATCTTGTTAACAACGAGAGTTGCAAGTGCTTCACCTTCAACATCTTCAGCAAGAATCAAGAGAGGCTTTCCAGATTGCATTACCTTCTCAAGAATTGGAAGTAGGTCCTTGATATTTGAAATCTTTGAGTTAGCGATAAGGATGTATGGATCTTCCAGGACTGCTTCCATGCGATCCGAATCAGTTGTGAAGTATGGAGAGATGTAACCCTTATCAAAGCGCATACCTTCAGTGAGCTCGAGTTCAAGTCCAAAGGTGTTGCTCTCTTCGACGGTTATAACGCCCTCTTTGCCGACCTTATCCATCGCCTCAGCGATCATCTCACCGATGGTTGTGTCAGCGGCAGAGATAGATGCGGTTGCAGCAATCTGCTCTTTAGTATCAACATTCTTAGCCATCTTGCTAAGTTCTGCAGAGATTGCATCAACTGCTTTTTCAATTCCACGCTTGAGCGCCATTGGATTTGATCCAGCGGCTACATTGCGAAGTCCTTCACGAACAAGTGCTTGAGCTAAAACGGTTGCGGTGGTTGTTCCATCACCGGCGACATCATCTGTCTTCTTAGCAACTTCCTTGACCAGCTCAGCGCCGATCTTCTCCCATGGATCATCGAGATCAATCTCTTTAGCAATGGAAACGCCATCGTTGGTGATTGTTGGGGCGCCCCACTTCTTCTCCAGGACAACGTTACGACCGCGTGGTCCAAGGGTTACTTTTACGGCGTCGGCGAGCGCGTTCATTCCTCGCTCCAAGCCGCGGCGTGCCTCTTCATTGAAGGCGATCATCTTTGCCATATCTGTTATCTCCCTTTAAGAATCTTTATCACTCACCCCTGGTGAGTGCTAACCAAACTCTAGCGAAAGGCGCAAAAGCCTTCCAATCCAAAGCCCAGGGCGCTATTTCCAGGTTGGCTGGGTGAGCGGAACGGTGGATAAAGTGGGAAATCCGACCCCACTGGGGGCTATTCCAGCGCTGACCGCCAATGAGGTCATGGCGGCCACCATCGCTCCATTATCTGTACAGAGAGCTATCGGTGGAGTTCGAAGTTCAACTTGGGCGAGCTGACAGCGTTGGGCGGCCAGAGCCCGTAGCCGAGAATTGGCAGCAACTCCCCCGGCGATGATCAGTGCCTCAATTCCAGTATCGCGGCAGGCGCGAAGCGCTTTCTCCAGAAGTACATCGACGACCGCCTCTTGAAAGGATGCGGCAACATCAGCCCGATGAGCAGTAGGCACCTCTTTGAGGTAGCGAGAGACCGCGGTTTTAAGTCCACTAAATGAGAAGTTGTAGTCGGAGTTAGCTAGACCCCTAGGAAAATCTATTGC
>Ga0208506_1000320_pt1 | contig 16922 bp, 10 predicted proteins | sample CryBogCBH29Jul08_FD_184616 | JGI IMG/M metagenome (GOLD analysis project Ga0208506, IMG submission 184616) | Freshwater microbial communities from Crystal Bog, Wisconsin, USA - CBH29Jul08 (SPAdes) | ecosystem: Environmental > Aquatic > Freshwater > Lake | place: Crystal Bog, Wisconsin, USA... | reverse complement strand
TTGGTCAAATCCTCATACTACAAGTGAATCAACCTATTCCCAAAAAGGGATCAACAAACTAGCCGCAGTGCCGCTCCAAGACCGGCGCTGGCTAGTCAGTAATCTCAAAAACGCCAAAGCCCCCGCTGCCTCAGCCAAAAAACAAAATGGGACTGCCAACACCTCGCAAAACGCTAAGGCAAAAACCCACGCCTTGGATGCTGAACCCGATATCATTGTAGCCGCCAGGGGCGGTGATTTGGATCAAGTGCAAAAACTCGTTGCCGCCGGAGCAGATGTGAATGCCCGAAATGAAGAAGGTTGGACACCTTTATTTTATTCGACATGGTATTCAAACGGCATGTTGGAATTTCTGGTTGCACAGGGGGCCGACCTTACCGCCAAAGACACTGAAGGGGAGACGGCTTTGTTTGCAGCTGCAGATGAATGCCCTGTTAACAATATCACTTTCTTGATTAACCACGGTCTCGATGTAAACGCTCGGGATGAAGATGGCGACACACCTTTACATGAAGCAGTGGATTGGGACTGGTGGGAAGATAACGATTATGATGCAATCAACATCCTTATCGCCAACGGGGCGGATGTGAATGCCAAAGACAATAACGGCAATACACCTTTACACTTTGCGTGGGGCGATGACGCCGAGGTGAATTTGCTAATTTCCCACGGAGCCGATCCCAATGCCCTCAACAACGATGGCCAGACACCTGCGCAGCTTTGGCAATCTTGTCAAGAGGACGATTCGACTTATTCAAAAAAGAGCCAGGGCAAGACTAGCAAAGCCACGACCATACTACGCTATGATCGCGCTTGGATGGCGAAGTTGATAAAAAATTATGCCAGCCACCAGAAAGCGCAGGCCAAGCCAGTCGGTTCCAGTGCTGTCGCCAAACAAAATCCGGCTCAGGCTAAGGCCACGACCGACAAATATCTGACGGCGGCCATCCGTGATAGGCAAAGGACGATAAAATTCTTAAAAGCGAACACCGGAAACCATTCACCACTCTCAAAAACAGCTGGTTCCGCTATGGCAAATAAGACCGGAACGCAAGCGCATGCCTTGGATGATGCGGATGACCTGTTTGACGCAATTTCTAATGATGATATTGCAAAGTTTCAAGACCTCATTGCCAACGGTGCCAATTTGAATATCCGTGGTGATTGGGGTGAAACGCTGTTACACAGATCTGCACAATCGGGTGCCAAAGATATTGTGGAAGTCTTGCTTGCTAATGGTGCCGAGGTGAATGCAATAGATAATGTAGGTCAAACGCCATTACACTGGGCGGCAGAGGTTGGAGAAAGGGTGGATGCAGATGGCAACCTTTATTATACCGATGGTTTAATTGAGACTCTTGTAGCTCATGGAGCAGAGGTAAACACCCGAGACAATGACGGACTAACACCTTTACATCGTGCGGTGGGATTTGATTTTTATAACGCAAATATCGCCAAAGTCACCAGCCTGATAAATTGTAAAGCAGACGTAAACGCTCGGGATAACGACGGCAATACTCCTTTACATTTTGCGTGGGGCAATGACGCTCAGGTGAATCTGCTAATTTCCCACGGGGCCAACCCCAATGCCCTCAACAATGCGGGTCAGACGCCGGAGCAATATTTAGATAGCAGTGCGGCATTATTCTTTTCAAAAAAAGATATCCTTAAAATTACTGCAGGCACGTCGCTTATGGAGCGCCATGTGATGTTGAGCGTGCTCAAGAACTCCAAAACACACAAAGCCTCGGCAAATAAGAACCTAGGTGCCGGAGGTGCAGTCGCCAAATCCAACGGCGGTTCACCGCCGCAGGGACATAAAGCCAGCAAACAGGCTGCCGCCGCTGAAAGGAAAGCGAAGATTCAATCCTTCGTCCGCGCCCAGAATGTTGACTGGGATCTGCTATCCTGTTGGTTTCTCCAGACACCCGAAAACCAAAATGAATTTTTATTCAAAACCAAGGATGGCTACCTGGGTGCGTTACGCTATAAAGTTGATCTTGATACCACCAACTTTGTGAAACTGGAACAGAACAAAGTTTTGTTGAGCGATGTCAAATCGGTTGCGCTGAATTCCTATCCCGACGGCGGGCAAATGGTCAAGGTTTATACCCGGAAAAACGCAGTCAACTGCAAGAAGGCTGTAAATGAGACTGTAGATTTCACCACCACTACGACCACCGATTTTCAAATGAATTTTCCAGCGGTGGAAGCGGACGATCAGAAGGGCAAAGAAGTCTTGGGCAAGATCAATGCGCTGCTGGAACAACAGAAGCGCTGAACACCCGGAGCACCGGCGAACAAGTCGAGCGACGAACAGCCGTCAAACTGACCGGAGTATTCCGGTTCTGAAGAATCGAAGCGCTAGGGCTTGTTGGCCTTCACCTTGGCATCCAGTTCGGCATATTCCACGAGGCCGCTGGCTTCCAATGCTTTGATGGCTTCCGCACACTTCCGGTCGTCCGGCAACAGCACCACCTCCATCCGGCCATCGCCAACGCCCTGGAAGACTTGAATCGAGGTGGCGTTGATTTTTGTCCGCAGCGCCACAGCCTCCGACGTTTGCGGAGCCACCCGCCACTTCACAATGAGCCGCGCGGTTTGATTCGTTGTGACAGCCGGAACGGAAGCGGGTGAGTTGGTCATAGCATTGGTCGCCGCTGGCGGCGCGGTCACGGGTTTAGACGATTGAATTGGACTGGATTTTTTGTCGGCGCAACCCGCTGACAAAATCACAAGGATTGCCGCAAGCATCGGATAGACGGATTTTTTCATACAGCAACTTTTCCAAAAGCCTGACGGCAGATTTAATTTTATCTTGCTTTTAAAGCACCGGGCAGATTGAGCATGCCACCGGTGACACATTTTCCCGCCAGAGTGGGTAATTTCTGAGTGTTGGACAGAACCCGATTGATGGCATTGGTATAATTATCACCAGGTTGGGCACTGGCTAACACCAAGGCAAGAGCACCGGTAACCACTGGGGTCGCCATTGAGGTGCCAGATAAAGTCTGATATGAGGAATCGGAGGCATTAAACGTTGAATAAATATCCACCCCGGGCGCAAAAAGCTGGACGCTGTGGGCACCGTAATTTGAGAAGTTGGCCGGCATACCCAAAGGATCAATGGCCCCTACGGAGACAATATTATTTTCCAAATAATTCGCCGGAAAATTATCTTCGACTTGGTCGTTGTCAGCACCATCGTTGCCGGCCGCGACCACCATGATCACCCCGGCATTCTTGGCATGCTGAACGGCTTCCAACAAGGCGCGCGAGTAACCCGGCCCGCCCCAACTGCAATTCATGATCTTGGCACCATTTCGAATGGCATATTCAATGCATTCGATGATGTCCGATATCTGCCCGGAGCCGTCGGCATTAAGACATTTGCAGGCCATGATTTTGACCTTCCAGGCGACGCCGCTGATGCCTTTGTTGTTATTGCCTACGGCACCGATGATGCCGGCCACATGAGTGCCATGGCCGTTATCATCAAATGGATTACCGTTTTTCGCCACGGCATTGTATCCGTAGACATCGTCAGCCACATTGTCGCTACCTGGATTTGGATTGCGCCACATGTTCTCCGCTAAATCCTCATGGGTGTAGCGGACTCCCGTATCAACTACCGCCACGACAATATCCTCCGCGCTGTTACGAATCTGCCACCCCTCTTCCGCGCCGATATCAACGCCACCAGCAATGGGCTGACTCGCCACTTTTGGTTTCGTGGCTTTTACTGTCGGTTTCGCGGAACTTTTGCCGGTCGCGGCATAGGATGAGGAAAGCCAGGCAGGACGTGGAATGAGAGACAACTGGTTAACTGTGTTGGCGTCATTGGTCTTGGGATCGCCAATATTATGGAGCGCCCATTGGAGACCTTTCGCTAGCGCCGGGTCATTCGGCAAATCGGCCATATGCATCACATAGTCCGGCTCGGCATATTCAATCAGTGCGTTCTTTTTGTATTGCGCCAACGTGGTCGCCAAATCTTTCCCAGCCGGAACATTCAGCAACTGAAGTTTGCCACCGCCAACATGACGGAAGGTTTTCACCTCCTGCGCAAAAGTGGATGCCATAAAGGTTTTTACCGACTCGGTTTGGGGATTTTGTTTCCACTTTACAATAATTCGCCCGCCGCTGGCCTTAGAGGTCTTTTTTTTACTCTCACTGGCGACCGGTTGTTGGTTGGCCGAGCCAGAATGCTCCGGATAAATGTCACCCAAAACATCAATGCGTTGAGCAAAATTAATCATCGCTGCCGATGGAGCGCGAGTCGGTTCGCCAGTATTGAAATCAACCTGACCGATTATATTTCCGGCAGAAAGAACACCAACCACTTCACCCGAGGTGTTGAAGATTGGACTGCCGCTGGAACCACCGGTTGCAGCCAAATTATGAGAAAGGAGGAAGGCACTTTCAAACGGAGCCTTGGAGAGCCAGTAATCCGTGGCCGAGGTGATGATTCCGGATTGCATGTTGGCAACCGGATTATGAGGATCTACCCCGCCACCAGTCAGGTTCTCCATCGGAAATCCCAAATAAGCAACACGGTAACCGGAATCTAACTTGCGTAGTTCCGAGCTGCCGGCGATTTTGAACTTTTTAGGCACCGAGGTGTCCACTTTCAACAAGCCAACGTCATAAGCCGGCACGACGGGCTGCTTGCCATCTACATTCAACAGTGATTGACCGAATTTTGGATGACAAATGGCTTCAACAATCCGAAATTTTTGTTCCGGATGCTTGTTGAGAACGATAAACGCCGAGCCGCCATTGGCCAACATATCAGCCACCGGCTGCGCCACATGGCCATTAGAAACAAAGACCCGATCGTCAATCGCCCAAGCTGTAGCAATAGGACTGGAAACCGGCTGGCCGTCTTTTTGGCCGACGAGAATCACTACGCCAACGGCCTCTTCATATTGCTTGGCAACGGCAGCCATTTGACTGTCGGTGTCCTTGCGACCCAGCAAAACCGCTAGCGCCACAATCACACCAATAGCAACAATGGTAACGGTGCCAATGATCCAATGTTTATTTGATTTTTTTGGAAGCGAACCAGCCACTGAACTGGTGGCTGTAGCAACGGGAGCAATCGGTGGGATGGGTGAAATTGCGGCTGGCGTTGACGTGGGTGATACCGGAGCTGCAACGGGCTTGGGCGGCGGCGTTGGCGCAGCCGCCGAGGTGCCCGAAAGCACCCGGAGCAGACTGGAGCCGCACATGGGGCAACGTGCGGGTAGGCGCTCCGCGTAATTCTCGTGACCGTTTGAACATCTGTATTTCATATCATTTATGGAATTTAAGATTTACTTTTCCGCTAAACCCAACGGCTCAAATCGACCGAGAACCTTATGCACATTGTTCTGCTACTGGTAGCCCGCCAATTCGGACTGGTTAGATTTCATGAGGGAGTTCAGGGTTTATCGCGAGCGGCGCATCATCCACATAAAAACTACTAAGACGAAAAATGCTCCCGCAGCAATCAGGGGCACAAAAACATACCATTTGTGTTTGGTCACAACCTCCACCATTGGACTGGTCACATTTATGGTATTAGTTAATGTCACGAGCATACTGTTCGTCTTGACATCAATGAAGCGGCTTTCAACCAAATCGCTCCACAGAATGTTCCCCGTTTTCGAGTCTTGGATGGTTAATTGGATGACAGCATTGATTTCATGTTCCACACGATCGAGGTGGATATTGTTTGGCCGTTCAGCGATGGATAATTCCCGCACGGCACCAAAAAGGATGGCGTCAGCCACTTTGGGGTCGTCACGCAACAAAGCACGGGCTTCGCCTAGTGTAGGAGTGTCCAGTTGCTTGGGATAATATTGTGTCTTTGAAATCATGCTCTCCGCCAAGCCGGTGATAAATTGATCCGTTTCTTTTTCGCTGTCTCCTGCCAGTGGCACGATGGCAATGGTCTTGATGCTGGTAAGCTTCTCATTTGTCTTGAGACGGGTGGCTGTTTCATCAAAAGACTTGGTGATGGCCTGACGCACATCGTGATCCAGTTTAATCAGTCCAGTAACGCCGGGATTAGTGTAGAATCGGCGGGAAAACACCTGTCCCCACAAGTGTTTCTTAGTTTCAATCGAGCTGACATGCAACTCGATTTCGGCATAGGCACGACCGCCTTCGCCAGTTTGGCGCAGGACGACATACATGAGCAGTTTGGCGGCCTGAAGCTGGCCAAACTTGGCAATCGTGTTTGTGTCTAATATGTCGTTCTTTCTTTCGTCCCATTCGACTTCCGCCCAAATATTGGTGACGAAGGCATCTTCCTTTCCTTCGACACATTGGAAACCGGCACCAGAGACAGCATTTTTAATCAGGCCAATCGTATAAGCATCGTCATCGCCGCGTATTGGCAAGAGGGCCACGGGTAAATTCTTAGGCAACGAACTGTTGGCCAAAGCTGTCTGGATATCCGTGGCGCAAAGACGCAAAGCCTGGCGCACTTCCTCAGGGAAAGCAGCCGACACCGGCAGCGCAAACGCCAGCATGGCTGCTGCGAAGGTGAAGCCACATATGATTTTTTTATACATAATCTATTTCGGTTAATTGTTTAATTACGGGGATTTATTTTAAGCGGGTTAGTCTCCGTAGTTGGCAAACCAGTTTTGGGATCATTCACGGGCAGACCAATTAGGGCATTCAGTATTCCGGCAGGCATGGCATCCGCCAAATATACAATCCGGAAAACCATCGTGCGCGAATCATAGTCATGGGCAACCATGGCACAATAAATTATTCCCTTTAAACGACCCTTTACAATATCAATAAACTGTTGGGAATATAATGAATCCTCATTATAAAATAGGCCGCTACGTCCTTGGTTGAACGGCCGATGAATTGTCACGTCCATCGCGGCCAGACCAGTCATATCTGGCCGGGCGGCGCGAACTGCAAAATCAGCAGCGGCTGCAGAAAGATCGGCCGTCAGATACCGCTGAGACTCGACTTCCCCCAAGCCACGTTTTGATCGGACAGAGACATTTTCAAAGCCGAGCCGTTTGCCATCCCAAACGCGATTTACTCCCACGGTAATTGAACCTTCATAGCGAATATAATTACCCGCGCGGTCAAATTCTGTTGAGTTCACCGAACCAAGCGAAACAGTTATGTCCGGTGCATCTTTATTAATTTTGTAACCGCCCGCCGCCAACTGCCCCTCGACATACTGGCGGAAACTTTCAGCCTGAGAATCCCCTGGGGCGGTTACCTGCACATTAAAGTGTTTCACGGCTTCGGCGGTAGCCTCCGTTGCCATCGTATCCGTCACCGGTTGTCCCGTAATCGGCGGGGGACTTAAAGGCGTGCGCGGGACACCGGGATTGGATGAGACTTCATTTTTACAGCCCGCCAGCATCAAGCAAGCAGAGCCTATTGCCAGCCACATTGTGCAGCTTATTTGTCTTTTTTGGTTATTCATATTTCTAGCGGCGTTGGTTTTTTGGTTTTAGAACGGTTATGAAATTGGTTCGTGCAGTAATTCAAATTTCTTTCACTTGAAAATTTAGTGACCCGGCGTGAACCACCTGTCCGGTGACTAGCAGTTCACAGGTGCGTCCCTCGCAGAAATGCAAAACTCCTTGGCGGAGCCCGACGCAAGACTGGCCGCAGCGGTAATCCGCCCAAGCCAACGCAGCACAGGAACGCACTATAAGGTAATTACACTCAGGGCCAGTGAGGCGGCGAAGCAGCAAACAAACCGGTGAATTTGGCGATAGTTGAGCATCCTGACAGGCTGACTTTGACTCTGGAAGATCTTTGGCGGACCAGAGCCGAGCGCTCAATTCAAAACGGTTGTCCGGCCCGTCATTGTAGTCGCCCAATGAAATTCGATATTCTTGGCCTGAGATAAAGTTAAATTCTCCCCCCATGGGAAGACGGCGGCCATCCACCCAAACCCCATGCGTGCTTGGCTGCCAGCCTTTATCGGAATTACCTCCGTCCTTTAGGCGGCAGTCTAAATGATTCCATTCGATTTGAGCATGGAATTGGCTTATCTTCAAACTAGGCGCGCGGAGCTCTTGGCCCGCCTTGTCCAACACTCGCCCAAGTATTTCGCATTTGCTATTACGGCCAATACGAACCTTGGTTTGAGTTGTGACATAAATCTTGGTCCCTTCATCACTTTTCAACTCCACCTGTTGCGGGCGGGTTATGGGGTTGATTTTTTTGGGTGCTGATATAACCACAGTGCCCGGATCACATTCCGCCAGTGGCATGAAGGTCCAAATCGGATCTTTTTCAATTAGCGACATGAAATCCCGGTCAATTTCTAACGAATTGTGCTGGTGCAATGAATTGAGCATACCGTCAAAGTTTTGAGTGACTTTTGAGTCGGCGGCATTCGAACCATTGATAGTGTTTTCAATGCGGAGTTGCTCGATGACCTTGCGCGGGTTTTCATTGCGAAAGTGGATGGTGTGAAGTTTTTCTTCAAAAGCAGCAAAAACTTTCTTCTGCTCACCGATGTAATAACCCAACATTATTCTAAAGGCTGCCTTTCCCGCGGCTTCGCTCGGTTTATAATTCAGATGCAATGAATATACCGCACCGACCCGGAGCAAATACATTGGCGCATCGTAGGCGACTCTTTGCCCGTTTTGTTGAATCTCCACGAATAATTTTTTTATCCCATCAACTTTGGGGATGATTTTAAGGTTGAACGTGGACAGCATGTTCAAAACGAATATGCGTTTATTGTTATAATGCACTTCAAGATCTGAACAATCACTTTGAGGGAAACTGGCACCCAACGGAATGTTGCTGTGCTGCTCCGCCTCGGCTACGACAGGCAAATGATATCCGTTTGTGTCAGACTCGCTAAGTTCAGCTTTATCTTCTGTTATAGGCGAAGAAACCGGAAAAGTATTTTGACCAAGACCGCCAACGATGCGGGACTTCAAATCAGTGGCATCAGCAATGGGATGTCCGCAGTGTTGGCAGAAGACATCCTCCGGCTGCACCGGACACCGGCATTGCGGATTGGAACATTTGGCTGGAGATAATGTCATGACTTCAAATTTTCAGAGATGTTCTATTCACCCCATCACAAGGCCGTGGTTGAGGTTTGGCACGACTTCTTTCCCAACCATCGCACACATCTAGAATAGCACCCAGTTAACACCGTCATAATGACTTTGGATTAAGATTCCTTCCCCGACTCACTCGAAAAACCCGGGTAAATAGTGCTGATCTTGGGACGCGAAGACTCGGCCATGGCCTTCAAAGCATCACTAATGATATGCTCCAATCGCGCGGCAGATTCATCCGAAAGTTTTTTCCGATCATCAAACTCGCGTTGAAAATCCTCGCGCTTCACTTCGCGCATCTTGGCCAAGGCCTCGGCCGCCGCCGGCGATTTTTCGGCGGCGAGCGCCAGGATTTGCTCCGGACTCTGTCCCGCCTTGGCATTGAGGGCAGCCAACTCTAGCAATTGCTGGCGTCGGTCATTGTCCGGCAACAAAGCAATGAGCGTTTTGATATCATGACCAGCCAAAACTTCGGCCTCAGCTTTCTTTTGCTCCAAATCCAAACGCTGCTTTTCCTGCCGAACCTTAAGCCATTTAACGGCTTCCTGTATGTCAGCGTCAGTTTTCTTGGTGCTAATTAAGATCTGATGATCAGCTTGCTCAATTTCTGCCGTCATTTGGAAGGCGGCTTCATTTTTTTCTAATTCGTGCCGATGCACCTGTTTGAGCCGGGATAATTCGTGTTCTCGCAGCGTATCTGAAACACCTTTTTCCTGAGCCAACTGCGCAATGTATTCCGCCAAATCAGCCTCGGATTTAAATTCCCCCATCTTGTCACCCTCGGTCAGTTCCCGCGCGCGTTGTTTGAATTCAAGCGTGCGCCGGGTCACCTCCACCTCCGCTGCCTGATTCCGGAGCTCCTCGTAGGCTTCGCCAGTAAACTCAATCGAGGCCAAGCGCACCAATTCAACCCCAGCACGTTCCAAACCCAGAGCCAGCTTCTGGCGCAAAGCGTCTTCGAGTTTGAGGCGACGCTGTGGATCCTTGACTAAATCTTCCACCGTAGAGGATACCGTGGTTTCCAAAACTGCTCCGCGAATTTCCTGCCGCATCCAGTCCGCCAAACCCTCGTAGGTCAAATGCTGTGTGCCTTTCAGAAGGTTTTCAAGAAAAGCCTTACTTATTGATGGCACAAACCGGAAACAAGCCTCCGTATAACATTCGAGAATCAAATCCTCACTGGATCGCAAATCACTGAAGCGCAGCGGTAATACCACGTCACCGTCTTCCACCAACACCACCGTCTGTGGTGCGGGGGTCATAAAAAAACTTTTCAGTTGGCGCAAAAGCGTTTCAGGCTTGTGCTGGCCCGGCTCTAACACCTCAATCTTGCCAGCCTCAATCAGCAGAGCCACCGTTCCAATTTCGATGTTCAACCCCTTTTCAATCAAGCGCCGCAGTTCGGCTACTTCAATCCTCTGGGCAAACATGCCGGGCTGCCGTTGCCAAACGCCGTCGGATATGGTGGCACGCGAATCGGGATGTAATGCTTTCTTGCAGCTCCAGCAGAAATTTGCATCCGAGCCCACCCATTTTTTGCAGGATGGGCACTTCCACCAGCCGCCCGGGGCAGAAGATCCACATTTATTGCAAAATCTGGCGGCCTTTTTTACACTGTTCCCACATCGTGGCGCATCGGGATTTTGTCGGGCATAAGCCAAGGCATCACCCTGCAGAAATCGCTTGGTGTTGATATCGATAAGCGCCTCACATTTATCTGAAAATAGTCCCATAGATCTCTCCTGTTTAGGTGGTTTTAGTTATTGTGTTGATCTTCGGAAAGGCTTGCCTTGGTTGTGCCTCCTTGTGTATGCGCTTGGCACAAATGAATCTTCTTACGACCCCAACAGTCTATACAGATTGGCTCCCCACATTGTGTGCAGCTTTCCTTTAATGAGGATCGACTGGTATAAGCCTTTCCACAGGCTGCGCACACACCACCCGCGTGAGACTTACTTTGATGTAAATAGGCATCCAAATCAAGACGCGAAACGCGATAAACCTTTCCGAGTCGTGCAGCAGCCAATTCGCCCGATCGCACTAATTTGTAAATGAGTTGATAATTGACTCCCATCAAATCTGCAACCTCTTCCAATGAGAAAAACTCTTTTTTCTCAATTCCTGTTGTGCTTTGTGTCTCTTGCATAACTTAATTGATTGTTTTAACTGGAATAAATATAATATATCATAAATAAACAGTCAATAACAAAAATAATATCAGACAATATTGAAGTGATTCTTATTTATTTGATTAATATCATTAGAATAATCGACCTATTTGCAAGCATATCGCGGCGGAGACTTTTGCCTTGATAATCAATTTTTGCGTCTGCCCCCAAAGAAAAGAACGGTTCGCGATTTTAATTTAGTCTTGCTCCCAATCTCTTACTGAATTATCAAGTCCATCATGTTTGAATTACTATTTGTCTGGCGCTGGCTTCCAGCCAACATACTGGCTCTGGTTTTAATTATTTCAGGGCCATCAAGTTTGATGGCTATGACCACCTATCGGACAGTCCATATTTCATCAACGCCTAGCGGGGCGGTGATTACAACAAATGGCACAGTTGCGGGAAGCACCCCGCTGACCCTTCCTGACTTTCCTTTTGACAGGGAAGCGGTGCTTACCGTGGTAGCATCCCTTGATGGTTATGAATCCCAAACTGCAACCAAATACAGGTCCGACGCGGATGCAATCCTGCGTCAGTATAAAGATGAACCGGGCATGCAATTATCATTTGATTTGCAGCCGCTTCAGTATAAGGCTTCCGTGCGCCTTGAGGCAGGCAATGGAGCTAGATTTTCTGTAGACGGCTCCCCCGCGCAAGCCAATACAACTTTGGTTTTCAGGCGGGATAATTCCACCAGTCCATGGAAAAAAATTAAAATTCGGGCCGAGCGGGACAATTACGAATCACAAGAGATACAAATAGACAAAGGAGGTTTAACATCACTGCCATTAGATGGAGACAAAATAAAAATCCAGTTCAATCTAGTTGAAACCCGGCGTGTCATCCACCTTGATCTCAAAGTCAACGTGGATGGGGCGCAGGTATATTTGAATGATCAAAATTTAAACTCAGCTGCGGGCCTGGATTTGGTGTTTCTGCGTAATGGCAGCTCCCAGCCATGGAGTCAAAATACCATTAAGATTGCTAAGGATGGCTACGAATACCGCCCGCCCGCCCCAGCCGAAACCACTCCAGATTTGACGATGAATCTGACTTTAGAACAGGCAGAAAGCTTAAACGGAAAACTGGCGGCTATGAACTTCCAGCCTCTACGCCAACTGCCGGTTCCCTGGCTTAAGGTAGTGGTAGATCATGGTGTGGTGCGTTTGAGCGTAACCAATGTAATGTCTGCCATTTCGCCGGAGGGAACCATGAATCAATTTGACCCCAATTTTGTGGGTGATGATGAGTATTTCATCGCGGATCGCTTTGCGACTGCGCCCGCCTCTCAAGATGCTCAAGTCAGCGGTAAACCTTTGCCACTAGTGGTTGCGGTAGCCAAGCGTGCGACGCGCGACGGGGTGCCGGCAGAGGTGATTGGTAGCCAGATTGTCAAAGTAAACCCACCGCCGCAAAAAATTAAGGCACCCCTGACCAGTATTGGAGACACTCAAGGAACTTACGATCTTCAACCCTGTCTCAGCGGTGATGGAAAGTATGTTTATTTCTCATCCAATCGAAGCGATGATGGGCAATATCATATTTTCAACATACCCGCCGATGGAAAACGGATTTTGACTGAGGTTACCCATCCGCAACCAGGGATTGATATGGAACCAACTGTATTTACTGACCATGATGGTAAAAACCATCTGGCTTTCACAAGATATCCCACCAAATCAGCTGTTCGATCAGAACCGCATATCATGATTCAAACCAGCGATGGGAATTTTGCGCAAGTAGGCGACCCGGGACATAGCCCGGTATGGTCGCACGATGGAACCCACATTGCTTATGTCTCCATGAAAGGCAAAATCTGTGTCATGACGCCGGAGGATGGGAACAGTATTGAACTTGAAGCGGGCACCGCCCCAGCTTGGCTGCCTGGAGACAAGCAGATTGTCTTCGGCAAACCCAATGGAAATAGTTACAGCCTGACCGTTATTAATTCGGATGGTTCCAACGAAGTTAACCCCATAGCTGATGCGACCTCGTTTTACTCGTTTCCTACCGTGAGTTTTGACGACCAAAAAACCTTTATATATTTTGTTTCCAATCGGCAGGTTCAGCAACGCGGGGATCCTAAGGCTTGGGGACTTTACTATATTGAGTGGAAACAGTAATTAATCAGGCTCTTAAAAGAGCCCATTATTGCTGGGATTTTTGCAGGTCTGTATCTAACAAGCACCGGAATCCAATATCATCACGACTGATATTTTTCTGAATATAGGGTGGGTCGGTTACCAAAAAATCCGTCATGTCGGTTGATTCCCAGGAACCCCCGATATAGTAGCGGTAGTCCCCGTTCTTTCCACTATCCCCCAACCATTCGGAAGCATTTCCAACCAAGTCTGAAAAGCCAAGTTGGTTGTCTCCAAAACTACCCACCGGCTGGGTATGAGTTCCTGCTCGGGCATATTTTGCTACGTTACCTGAGCCGCTGGGCAACTGGCTAAAGCTATCTCCCCAAACAAAACGGTTGTGCGAATTATAAGATGGTATGGCCCGGCACCATTCCAAACGCATTGGAAGACGGTAGACTTGATTTTTGGCTATCTTGTCAGCATTCAGTTCCTTTTGCGTAAGCCATGTGCAAAATGCCTGAGCCTCCGTCCAGCTAACATTCACAATCGGATCGTTTGGGCCTTGCTTAAACCACGTCCGCACTATTTTGAAAGCATTAAAATCCTGAACTCGAGTCTCATTACGACACAATAATAGTCTTGAGTTGGCGAGAGGGACAAAAACCATCCCCAAGCTGTTGGTCCATCGCTGACCGGCAACAGGATAACGCACGGGTGGAGTTGAAACTGGCACTAGAGCCGGAGGCGATGGAATTATCACCGTCAGTTTTGCAATGGCACTGGTAACGGCACCGTGGGCATTGGTGATGATTACGGAATAATCACCCTGATCTGCAATCTGAACTTTGGATATGGTGTATGAATTATCATTGGCACTGACAATGGGGGTGCCGTTAAATTGCCATTGATAAAAGAGTGGGGCATCACCTGCAACCTCAACAGCAAGGTTGACCTTGCTGTTAATAATATTGGTTAAACTAGCTGGCTGGCTGGTAATAGTTATTGAATGAGGTGGGGCCGGAGTTTTTTTCAAATAATATGCGCCTACCAACGCCCCACTCACTACAAAAAGACTTAAAAGTATCAACAACGGCAATTTTGATTTTCTTTGGATTTTGTTAAACGCCTTCAGCATTGCCTGACCGTTTGCAAATCGCGCCGAAGGTTCCTGTTCCAATGCCTTGTCAATAAACGCATCCCAAGTCTTGTCCACCCCAAAAGCCGAAACAGCCTTGCGCCCAGGAAGGGCACCGGTCAGCAATCGGTAACACATCACTCCAACCGCATACACATCGCTGCGCATGTCCGCCTTGTCACCCTTCTTCTGTTCTGGACTCATGTATTCCCATGTTCCAAGAATAGCGCGGGCGCTTGTGCCTTCCTTTCCCGTCGATAAGGAAGGTATCGTTTTCTCGTCTGAAATGGTCTCCGGATCCGAAATGCTAATTTCTGCCTGATTCCGAATAAAATCCTCCCCTATCACACGGGCCAATCCAAAATCGGAGATTTTAACCCGCACTGCACCACTATCATCCTTTTCAAGTAGTATATTACCAGGCTTTAAATCGCGATGAACCACGCCGTGGTTGTGTGCAAAAGCCAAGGCCTCTAAAATCTGTTTGAGTATTCCAAGAAACTCCTTTTGTTCAATCCTTCCGCCTCGTTTTTGAGCGTAATGGGCCAGCGTCGTGACCTCAGGTTCGACACCTTTTACCAATTCCATTTGTAACCAGAGACGTCCCTCGGTGTCCCCAAACCCATCCACCCGCACGATGTGCGGATGCTCCAGTTTGGCCATTACCTCCGCTTCGCGTTCAAATCGATGAATAGATTCTGAACGCGTCCCAATATCCGCCCGCAGCAACTTTAATGCATAACGCTTCCGTAAAACACGGTGCTCCACTTCATAAACTTCGCCCATTCCACCACGACCAAGCTGGCGAATAATGGTATACTGGCCAATATTTTTCCCACTTAAAAAGTCCATTTTTCCGTTTAATAAAAGAGTTTTGTAGCAACCTTAGTTACAAGGCTACCTACTTAAAGTTTCAGAAGCCAGTTGTCAAAGGTCAAGAATTATCAATTTTACTGAGATGATGCCTATGCATGGCTGAAATTGAAAGGTTGTCATTTACGCAGAGCTGTCCTATTTGCATTGATAATTCTGCGCCGTCTTTGCCGCAACTTCACTTTTTCGGGCCACCTGATGTGTTAGTTTGGGACGCAAGAAAGAACCAGAAGAATGAAAGGCAAACGATACACGCCGCTGCCAATAATTTTGCCCCGCCACTAATTTTAAGTCGTCGACACAAACCATTGTCTTCTCATTTTAATTTTTACGGTCGAGACAGTGTCTGACGAATTGCGCCATTTTCCCGACCGAGTAGGGCTTGGCCATAAAGTTACTGCCCTCCATCAGGGAAATATCCTTGCCTGCGATGTCCGGGCTGTAACCGCTGGTGAAGATAACTTTTAGTTCCGGTTTTTGAGCGCGCAGCCGTTCGGCCAGTTCCCCCCCCAGAATTCCTTCGGGCATGATCACATCCGTCACAAGCAGGTCAACTTGCCCTTTGGCATTCTCCCAAACTTCGAGAGCGTGACGACCGGATCGAGCCGATAGCACCTTGTAACCCTGTAGCGTCAGAAGTTGGGCCAGCATCTCCCGCAAAGATTCTTCATCCTCGACCACAAGGATGGTCTCATGCCCCTGAACCAACATCACATCATCAACCATAATCTGTTTCTCCGCAGGTTGTCCACTAGTGGGGAAATAGAGCTTGAAGGTGGTCCCCTGGCCCGGCTGGCTCTCAACTTCCAACCAGCCATGATGTTGGCGGATGATGCTTAATACCGTAGCCAGTCCCAACCCGGTGCCCTTGCCCGGCGCTTTGGTCGTAAAAAACGGTTCAAAAATACGCGTCAGCACTTTGGCATCCATGCCACAACCCGTGTCGCTGAACGCCAGACAGACAAATTCACCATTCCGGCTTTCAGGATCCAATGGTATGGCGGGGCGTTGCACCGGAACCAACGCCGTGGTGATCTGGATTTTTCCGCCATCAGGCATGGCGTCACGGGCGTTGACAGACAAGTTCATCACAATCTGCTCAACCATACTGTCGTCGGCATGAATTGCCGGCAGGTTCATTCCGGGCCGGAAATTGATCTTGATATGGTCGCCCGTCAGCCGATCCATCATCGAGAGGGCATTGACCAGCGTTTCGTTAAGATCGATGTCGCGAAACTGCGTCACCTGCTTCCGACTGAACATCAGCAACTGCCGGATCAGCGTGGAGGCGCGCTTGCTCGCGATAAGAACTTGTTTGATGGATTTTGCGCCAGCGTCATCCTCCGACAAACGAACCTGAACCATCCCGGCGTGGCCTTGAATCACGGTGAGGATATTATTGAAATCGTGGGCCACCCCGGCGGCCAACTGGCCGATTCCTTCCATCTTTTGAGCTTGGAGCAACTGGCGCTCCAGCAGAAGCCGTTCGGAAATGTCCTGAACCAACAGCAACGCGTGCGGCTGGCCGCCCAGCGTCATGGAGATCATGGAAACCAACACATCCCGAACTTCACCTGATCGGCTGCGAATCTTGGTACTCTCC
>Ga0208506_1000319_pt1 | contig 16928 bp, 12 predicted proteins | sample CryBogCBH29Jul08_FD_184616 | JGI IMG/M metagenome (GOLD analysis project Ga0208506, IMG submission 184616) | Freshwater microbial communities from Crystal Bog, Wisconsin, USA - CBH29Jul08 (SPAdes) | ecosystem: Environmental > Aquatic > Freshwater > Lake | place: Crystal Bog, Wisconsin, USA... | reverse complement strand
GTATTTTGAAATTGCGATAAAGGATTTTTCGGACATGAACTATCATTGGGCGTTCTAAATATATTTGTCATAAGATCGGTGACACATTCCATCATTTTTGCTGTCATGGGAAAAAAGCTTTGTGAGTGCGTTTGTCCTGTAACACATGAGCTGCTAGCAACATAGCAATTATCAGAACCAGCATAACTTGTCATAGGGATTGACCTAGGCTTACATGCAAGAGTAGTGTAGCCTGTTGGAAAAAGCATTTGCGTACAAACCATGTCGGCTTGGTAAGTACCTTGTAATTTTATTATATCAAAAAGCGCCACACCATCATTATCGCCATCGCCAAGCTCCACTAAATTAGAGCAGCTTCCAGCTAGGGCACTAATAGCAGCTCCTATTGCACCCCCAAAAGCTGCCATAATTTCTGTTCTTGCCCCTACTCGATCGTAATATAAAGATAGCATCGTGTTTGTTGGAACGTTACATCTCATTAAAGGACAGAATGCTTGTTTTCCGTTATAAAATACATAATTGCCGTTAGAATCTACCACTGGTCTTTCTAAGTTTATAATAGATTGGGTTTGAGGGCTTGTTGTATCGCATAAACTAGGTGTGGTATATCCTTGTAGATTTCCATAAGAATTCAAAGGAGTAATGCCATCGGCTGTATAACCTCTGAGCAAATTTCCTTGGCAATTCTTCATGCATTGTACTTGAGCTACTGAGGGCTGACCATTACATATAGGAGCACATTGATTGAGGAACGCCTGATTGATTAATGCGCCCTCTTTGTTTATATCACCAGCACTAAAGCTGCAAAAATTGGCACGCATATCTATACCTATACCAACTGTAGTTATTGTATCTATCACTTCGCCGATTAAGTTTGGTATTGTTATACATGTAGTAGCATCTGGATATGTCGCGCCAGCTGGTGTTTGACACGATGCACCCCAACCTATTACATATGGAAGATCAGTAGGATTATTACATATATATGCAGAACTATAGCCAGGAGCAGCAATCATATTTGGCTGATTACCATTACCAGTGAGCATATCAGTAGCTCCACACTCAGTGTAAGGAGGGCTGCCAGTTGGTCCGCCACATCCACTATCTATCTGCCATCCATAGGAATATGGACCCATCGTTGCCATGAGTAGCAAAAATAATAGATAAATGAACCTGTTCATCAACACATGTGTTAATTGGTATTACATATATTATTGTCGATTGTTAAGGATATAGTGTCAATAAATCTGTAATATTGCCGACGTAATACTTAGCAAACCTTTTGACATAAGGTTAAAGTATCACGAGTAACTTGGTACTCCCCTAGCCTATTGAGGTAGCTCATACCAAGTAATGACGTTTCAAGACCGGATTTGCCCACATAAGCAGAGACATCATTCATTACTACAGAGCCAATTTTTATCTCTTTTAAAATAACAGGAGCGAAGAATGATACGCCGTTAGCAGTGTTAATTCTGACGTCATATGTGAGTGAGTTTAAATCTATGCCAATTCTTTTTGCATCACTTGCTGTTAAAGCAACTTTTGTTGCCCCAGTATCAACCAAAAAAGTTACTTTTGTATTATTGACTTCAGCGCTGACCTGAAAATGACCATCAGCTCCAGCATGAAACATTACAGAGCCATCCGGCTGATCCATCCCTATTGAAGGAAATACATGCCCTACAATGTTCTTATAGTAAGCTTCTAGAGAATAGCGGTAGCTATACCCAGTCAGTAATACTAGCGCCACTACAAGCCATCTGAGTGTTGCGCCAAGCACAAAGCCAGTAGTAACGCCACTTCTTACCACAGAAAGAATAACTACTCCCAAAACTAAGCCAATCTGAAGTATATAAAGATAATTTTTTTGATCCGCCAATACGTCTGGGAAGTTTCTGTTCAACAAATATATAACTCCAGAAAGAGCCAATAAAATTAGAGCTATATTTTTCATGGTATCTTTAAATGCCAATATAATTATCCTTCATATTTAAGTGTAGTCTTTTTTTTATATCTTTTCTAATGTTTAAATAAAAAAAGACACAGACCGCTTCTACAACCCCGCAAAAAAACCCACTATCTTCTCATTAGAAAAATCACCACCCGTTGTTACATCAGGATGCTCCGCATGATAAACATCAAATCCTACCAATAAACATTCTTTTTGGTTTGCTACAATATCATCAATTATACAGCATTTAGCATCTTTAGAAGACTCAGAACAAGGATCATTCGTTAAATTTATCACTTCCTTTTCTTTTGTAAAAAGCAGAGCCAATTCTATATGGTTTACACCTACTTTGTTTAATGCTTTTACCTGAGTATTAGTTTTGAATTTCAAGGCATAATCTGCATTTTTAGGGCCTAATTTCTCCAATGCATTCAACTGACTAAATCCTGAAAATTCTAGAGCTAGATCTGTTTTATCTGTACCTATACTCTTCAATGCCATAAATTGAAGTGAGTTTTTAAAGCTTAGCGCTAACTCTTCTTGTTCTTTCCACTTTTTCATTTGTTTAACTAACTTGTTTGTTAGATCAAACCTACTTGTAAAAGCCAAATCTAACTCTTGGCTAGACTTAAAAAACTCAAGCGCTTGAGTTTGAAAAAAACTTGTGTATTTTAAAGCTAAATCTAATTTATCACGACCTAGAAGAAGAAAAGCTTTTATTTGAACCAAACTGGAGAATTTTAAAGCTAAATTTGCATCCCTTACACCTAATTTTTTTAGTGCATATATTTGATCTTGATTTGTAAATTGAAGTGCTAATGAAATGCCTTCTTGGCCTAGTATTTTTAATGCTTGTAGTTGGTATTTATTTTTAAATTGAACGGCCCATACTTTGTGTTTTTTATCCAGAAACTTTAGCGCTTCCAATTGATATTCGTTTTCAAACCACCCTATCAACGCGCTGCATTCTGGACCGAATATTGCTAGAGCATCTTCTGCAAATGGATTTATGGCTTCAGATACGTTTTTTTTTATAGGTAGCTCTTCAACTGGACAGCCTGATAGCAGCATTAATGACCTCTAAACTAAAAAATTTGGAATATGGTGTTGGAGGGAATGCTATCATAAAAATATAGGCGGTACAAGTTTAGTTCATGCAAAGATCAACACACCTCTTGTAACGATGAATTTTGTGTTTTCTTGGGCGCATATTCTGTCTGCTATAGGGTATTAAACCCCTTCCCTTTCCGCAATGAGTTTTTTTATGTTTCCTATTGCTTTTGCAGGATTTAATCCTTTAGGACAGGTATTGGTGCAATTCATTATAGTGTGACAACGATATAGCTTAAATGGATCTTCTAAATCATCTAGTCTTTCACCTGTAGCTTCGTCACGACTATCTATAATCCATCTATATGACTGAAGTAATGTAGCGGGACCAAGATATTTATCACTATTCCACCAATAGCTAGGACAACTGGTAGAACAACATGCACATAAGATACATTCATATACACCGTCTAGTTTTTCCCTATCTTCTATGGACTGCAACCTTTCTTTGCCAGTAGGTTCTGGCGAATATGTTTTTATCCAAGGCTGGATAGATTCGTATTGTGCATAGAAATTAGTCATATCAGGTACTAGATCCTTCACAACCTCCATATGTGGCAATGGGTATATCTTAATGTCGCCTTTGTAGTCATCAATATGAGCCGTGCATGCAAGTGTATTGGTGCCATTTACATTCATTGCACAGCTACCACAAATTCCTTCACGACAAGACCGTCTAAATGTTAAGCTGGAATCTATCTCTGCCTTGATATTGAGCAGAACGTCTAAGATCATTGGGCCATGAACAGAGACATCTATTTTAAATGTATCAAGCCTTGGGTTTTTCTCGTCCTCTGGGTTATATCTGTAAATATGAAAATCACGGACCTGTGATTTATCTTCCACTCGCCCTTGATATTCCTGGCCTTTTTCAACTCTTGAATTTTTCGGCAATCTAAGCTCAACCATAAAATTACCCCCTAATACACTCTTTCTTGTAACGGCACTGGCTTTACTTCTTCAGTCAATGTTTTCATATGTACAGGACGATAATCTATTTTAACTTTACCAGTTTTAGTGTCCATCCATGTCACGGTATGTTTTAGCCAATTTTTATCATCTCTAGCCTTGTAATCTTCACGCGCATGCGCCCCCCTACTCTCCTTTCTATTTGACGCCGCATGCATTGTTACAACTGATTGTTCAAGCAAATTGGCAAGTTCCAGCGCTTCTGCTAGATCGCTATTCCAAATCATGCCACGATCAGAGATTTTCAGATCTTCAAAGCTTTTATATACTTTATCTATCTCCTTTACGCCTTCATCGAGCGTTTTTTGATGTCTGAACACAGCGGCATGTTTTTGCATAGTCTGCTGCATATTAGTTCGAATTTCAGCTGTATTCATACTTCCATTTGCATGCCTTATTTTATCAAACCTAGCAATAGCTTCATCTGTTGAGTTCTTTGCTAGTGGTTTGATATTTCTATCTTTTGCAAGCAATTCCTTGCAGCGCAAAGCTGATGCCCTCCCAAATACAACGATATCTAACAAGGAATTAGAGCCAAGCCTATTAGCGCCATGAACCGAAACGCAAGCAGCTTCGCCTATCGACATCAACCCATTTACTATAAAATTATTGTCTTTGCCTTTCTTAGTAACAACTTCAGCATGGTAATTTGTTGGTATTCCACCCATATTATAATGAACCGTAGGGACTACAGGTATTGGTTCTTTTGAAGTATCAACATTAGCAAAAATCCTCGCGGTTTCTGAAATGCCAGGTAATCTTTGCTCAATAACATCGCGGCTTAGATGTTGTAAATTTAGATGAACATAGTCTTTCTTAGGGCCACATCCCCTACCTTCCTTTATTTCTATCGCTATTGATCTACTAACTACATCTCTAGAGGCAAGATCTTTTGCTTTAGGTGCATATTTTTCCATGAATCTTTCGCCCTCGGAGTTTGTCAAGAACCCACCCTCACCTCTGCAACCTTCACTCATTAAACATCCGGCTCCGTAAATTCCAGTAGGATGAAATTGGACGAATTCCATGTCTTGTAAAGGCAGGCCGGCGCGTAAGGTCATTGCATTGCCATCCCCCGTACATGTATGAGCAGATGTGGCAGAAGAATATATTCTTCCATAACCACCTGTTGCAAGCACAGTAACCTTTGAATTAAACCTATGCAATGTCCCATCTGCCAAGCACCATGCAAGAACACCAACGCATTCATTTTCTTCGTTCATAATTAGATCTAAAGCAAAATATTCTACGAAGAATTTTGCCTTATGCTTAAGAGCTTGCTGGTATAAAGTGTGTAAAATCGCATGGCCAGTTCTATCGGCCGCCGCACAAGTTCTTTGAGCAGCTTTGCCTTTGCCATATTCGGTAGTCATCCCCCCAAAAGCTCTTTGGTATATTTTTCCTTCACCAGTTCGTGAAAATGGCACTCCATAATGCTCGAGCTCCACCACAGCAGCAGCGGCATTTTTGCACATATATTCTATTGCATCTTGATCGCCAAGCCAGTCGGAGCCTTTAATAGTATCGTACATATGCCAGCGCCAATCATCCTCTCCCATATTGCCGAGTGCAGCGCTAATCCCACCTTGCGCAGCAACTGTATGGCTTCTAGTTGGGAATAATTTTGTAATACAGGCAGTAGAAAGGCCAGCTTCCGCCATGCCAAAAGTAGAGCGCAAACCAGCGCCTCCTGCTCCAACTACCACTACATCGTATTTATGATCTATTATCTCGTATGATTTATTCATCTATATATTTACTATAAAATTTAACATCAGTGAAAAAGTCACGGCACAGATTGTAATAAAACTTAAAAAATAACAAGATATAATCACGATCATTTTTTTGAATTCATGATGAATATAATCTTCACATATTACTTTAATACCTAGCGCGCCATGGTATATGCTCAGGTTGATTAAGATAGTAAAAAAAAGCAATTGCAAAGGAGAGTATAAAAAGTTCTCCATAACCAAATCTGGGCTAATGAAAAAATCGACTAATCTATAAATAAACCATAAATAGATAGGCACTAATGCAAAAGCCGATATTCTCTGCCATTTCCAATGAGAAAATCCAGACTTGGCATTGCCCATTCCCATCACTTTTTTTATATCAGTTTTATAGGATGTAGTTTGCATATTAAAACCTGCGTGCTAAGGCCAAGATTACTGTTAGTATTGAAAGAGACAAGCTAAGCGCGACCACCAACATACCGCTAGCATTCATTGCCTTTTTTTCAAAACCAAATCCCATATCCCAGCATAGATGTCTGATACCATTCAAAAGATGATAGTAAAGACAAAATGCTAATCCGAGAATAAACAATTTAAAAATCAAAGAATCTAGCAAAAGAAACAAATCAAACCCCTCAAAAGCAAAGCCTATCCCTTGCATAATCAAGCCAACCATAAGCCAAGAGACAAAAATAATGCCGCAAAATAAATACGCACCTGTCATGCGATGAAGAATGGAAAGAACGGATGAGATTTGTGGTTTGTAGATAGTCAGATGTGGTGATATAGGATTTTTTTTCTTCATCTCTTTTCCAGAATTAACCCATCGCCATTATAAGCATAATAAAAACCGTAAAACAAGGATAAAACAGAAAAATATAATTTGCTGTTATTAAAAAATAAAAGTATAAAACTTTGAATAATCGATTTAAACAAATTTAAGGCAATGTTATGGGAAGAAATCCTAATATACATAAGTATAGACCCCATGAATCTGAAGACGAAGATTCAGAAAGTGATTCCGAGCCTGAAAGTGGTTTTTGTGCAAAAAGGCCGAGGATGGCTACTCAGACTACTAAACCTAACGAGAAGCCTGCTCTTTTTGACTCATCAACCACTAAAGAAGCGGGCGCTGCGACAACTACAACCACAAAATCAGAATGTTCTGCGGGAAAGAAAAACAAGCCATCTCCGCTTAATTTACAAGGGGATAACAAGCCCTCGGAAACAAGCGAGCAACCATGCAGTAAGCTTCCACCAACCCCCTCATCAACCACAGACGAAGGTGTATTTAATTTTGATGTGTCTAGGCAGCAGGGTGGCCTGGAGGATCTTGAGGACATGCTTCATGCACTTCTGCGAGGCGATGTAGTTGGAGGCGATGTAGTAGTAGCAGGCGTGGTAAACGCCTCTTATCCATTTTGAGCGAGAACAGATGAATTCTGAATAGTAACTGCTTGCCCGACTATATTTGCAACAAGATTTAATCCCACAACGTTTAGTTGCAAATTCTTACCGGGTCATCAATTTTTGTTAATTTTTTACAAGATTATTGTCTTACTATAAAGTATGTGCTATAATACGGCTCATAAATTCTTCAATTAATTCGGTCTTTTAAAGTAAAACTCAAGGAAAAAGCTTAGAGCAGCAGAAAAGGTAACGTCGGCTAGGTAATAGCGAATTAAATAAATTTAATAAGAAATTAAAATATAGGTAGATATATGGCTAAGCATCATTCAGACCAACAACAACCAGCAACACAAGCACAGCAGAAAGCATCAGAAGCAGCTAGTCGTTCAGTAGTTCAGGCTGCTACACAACGAAGCAAGAGTGATCAGACGAACGAAATTTTCAGTGAAAAACTTTTATCTTGCAAAGCACAAAAACCAGAACAAGACATAGAAAAAATTATAGAGGTAGTAGTGGCATGCATAACAGCAGCCACTAAGGACAATTATGATAAAGAAACTTTTAATAAAAATATCAAAAGCCTGATGCCAGCTGTGGATAAATTATCTATATATCGTGAAGCTATCTTATATAAAGAGGTTGCAAAACATATCTTTAATAAAGGATATGAAAAAGAATCCGAAATCCATTATATAACTATACTTCACCTCTATATGCTTTCTATCAATAAATGTCCAGGTTTGGAATTGGCGGTAGTCTATATGCTAGGTACATATAAGGAATTATTAAAAAGATATAAAACAGATGAAACAGTTCATGCTTACCTAAAAGCATTACAAGGGATAGATGGTAGTGTAATCATGTCGTCACGAGTTCAAGACTACGTGTCTCCTAAGACTGATAATAGAGTTGCAGAATATTCAGAGTATATAATAGATCCTAGTCAATACAAAGAAAATAAATTATTAGCTGAATCTATAACCGAAATCGAAAATACAACTATAGAGCTGTTCAAAAGCTTTGGAGTTGATACCAGCTGTCTGAGTAAGTTTTTCTTGACTAATGCTGCTGCACAAAATCAACCCTTGAGTCAAGCTAATACTCCTGCACTAACTTCTTCAGCTGGACATACTGTAAATCGCCATCACGCTCAAGATAATGTTCAAAACGTAGATCAGAATACGGGAGCGGCTCAGAATACAGCTGTGCCAGCTCCTCAGAATCCAGCAGCGTTAAGAGCTGGGCTAGTAGTTGCGGCTCAGAATCAATTACCACAGGCTCCAGCGTTACTAGCCCCAGTAGATGCTGATCAGATTTCAGTTCCGCATAATGTTGCACCAGCGTTACCAGCAGTTCGTCGTATAGCTCAGGAAGCAGCGGCTCGCATAGCTCAGGAAGAAGCAGATCTTCATAATATGTCATTTGATCCAAGGTTAGTTGGCCATGTTACGAAAGGTCAGGTGGCAAATCAAGCTGGACATACTGTAAATCGCCCTCACGCTCAATATAATGTTCAAAACGTAGATCAGAATACGGGAGCGGCGCAGAATATAGCTGCGCAAGTAGTTGTGGCTCAGAATCCAGTGTCTCAGCCTCAGGCTCCAGCAGCGTTACCAGCAGCTTCAGTACATGCGGCTCAGAATCCAGTGTCTCAGCCTCAGGCTCCAGCGGCGTTACCAGCTTCACAAAACACCCAATCTTCTTCAGATACTTACGATAAATATGGTCATGGTCAGGAGTGGGTTTCGTTCTTTGGGAATGTTTGGAACGCATGGGGTTTCTATAATGGTGATAATCATCAAAAAGTTACTGTGGCATCCAATATTTTGTTCAGATTTGCAACACATACAGCTTGTAAATTAATGCCTGTGCCATACTCTACGATTTGCTCTAGTTTAGTAATAGGTATTTCTTTAATGCCAGAAACAGATGTGATGTATTGTAGCATAGTCAAAAAACTCAAGGATTTGAATTATGTCGATAATACCGTCTCTTCTGAATATTGCCAGGATGTTAGGGAGTTTGATGTTACTACAGATTTATTGAAAACAGCAGGTTTTATCGCTGGTAGCTATTATATAGGGGCAAAAGTCCTTGATAATGTACCTACTCCGAAGATAGTATCAGGAATTATTGGTGTATCAAATGTATTGGTGTCTCCAGCTGCAGCCACGACTTACCTTGTGTCGAAAAAGGTGTTGGCTGAGGTTCCATATGTTAATCAGAATGCAGAGATGGATTTCAATAATGTAACCAACTCGTATTTCGATAATGCATCTATTATAGCTTATGACTTTGCATCAGCAGCGAAAGATGCAGGTTTGTGGGTAGTGTCATCAACATATGATATAGCCTCTGTATACGTATCTGCAATGAAGAATATGGTTTATAGTACTTATGAATCTATCGTGCATGCACCATATATATTAGCTTTAGCACACAAAGCTTATATTTCACTTGTTGCTAATAAGATATCGGAAACACATGATGACGTTTCTTGGTTGGCATCCAAATCTGCATCAGCAGTGAAAGATGCGGGTTCTTTCGCATATGATGCGGTTTCTAGTGTTGCATCTGCAGGCAACTACGCAGTTAGATTAGGCAAAGTTATTATTCCGCGACTTGCTAATAAAATATCGGAGATGCCTTATGCAGCATATAATGTAACTGCTTCGTACGCATCAGTAGTGCAAGATGCCGGTTTGTTGGCATATAACGTAACTTCCGAATTTTTACTAAAAGCCTATAATGAAACATGTGAAGATGGATCTTCTATGTTAGAAGAAGCCCGTCATGACATTTCTTGGTTTGGATCTAAGGTGCTTAGTTCAGAAAAACCCTCTTTTGTTGATCCTTTGAAAAATATAACTGTTGATTCTGATAAATGTTATAATGAGAACACAAGTAATTCATATTTTAACTTTGAGTTGCGGGATTATTATAATTACTTAAATTCTAAAGTTGAATCAGTAGCGAAAGTTGCATTTTCTTTCCTATATAACCTAACTTACGAATCTGGGGTTGCTCACGTGTCTTACGGCAGCACACCTTCAGAAGGACAACAATTTGATGAGTCCTTAAATCTTCCTATAAACCCAAAATGGGAAGCGTTGCTGAAACATGTAATATGTACGGATTCATTTGGCAAAGGTACAATTAGGGATCTAAAATCACAAATTACTACAGTCTTGGGAGATGATAACTCTTTCTGTGGTAGTGAAGATGCTAAAAATAGCTATGATGAATTTCTTGAGGGTAGTAATAGCACAATGACTATCACTTGTGATAATGGTACTCAACAAGATGTGTCATTAAATTTCTTAGCGTTTGTTGGTCACTTTATTCCGACATGTGAGCATAATTTGTAAAATAAAGAAGCCTATACACTGCTGACGAATTTTTATTCTGTCGATAAACAACATTGTGTAGTAAGGTGGGCAAAGAGCTGTATCGGATTTCGATATATCGCTTCGCTCACCTCCCCCACTCGCAAAGACGGTTTTTGTCTTGCTGTAAGAAATACCTGAAATTTATATGCGATTATGATGGGTTGTCATCCTTGATATTTATAAGGAAAGATATCTGTCACTGCTTTCAATGGTATTTTTCCGTCATAAAGGTGATAGTAGGTGTTCGTGCCACCTGGATTTGCTTCTTTAATTAGTCTACCTATAATTTTAGATGAATCTATCTTTGCTATTAAAATATCTTGCTGCCCTGACCAAAATTTCTTAACTATGCGATCAATCTGATCTTTTTCAGCCAGATGGATAAACTTGTCATCTTGTGCTTGTAGCTTTAAATAGCCAAGACTATTACTCTCAGCCCAATCTTTTTGAGATAAGATTTTATATATATAAAGCTTATTTTCCATATGCTGCGAGCATCCTGTTAAAAAAATAGGCAAGATAATAAAATAATATGCGATCCTTCTAAGCATCGGTATTACAGCAATGTCAGTGTCTTCTCGTCTTCGACAACATTAGGGTTGTTCTTTCTGCTATCTAGATCATCAAAAACTTCATCCCAAGTTCCTTGAGTTGAAGCTCTTGAATATTCGGTAACCCTGTTTTCGAAGAAATTCGCGAACTCTACGCCGTTTAAGATCTCATCTAGCCAAGGTAAAGGATTATCCTCAACTAAATATATTTCTTTTAAGCCGAGTTGAAGCAATCTCCGATCTGCAATATATCTGATGTATTTTTTGACATCTCTAGAAGTCAGGCCTTCTATACTACCAACTTCAAAAGCTAAATCTATAAAGGCATCTTCGAAATGGACTATCGTTGCACAGGCTTCATAAAGCTCGCTTCTTAACTTCTCGGTCCAGACTTCCGGATATTCTTGAACGAAAGTTCTAAAAAGTTTAATTATAGAATTTGTATGTAAAGTTTCATCGCGCACAGACCATGTCACTATTTGCCCCATTCCCTTCATTTTATTGAATCTCTGGAAATTTAGTAGAATTGCAAAGGACGCAAATAACTGTAGACCCTCAGTAAACGCACCAAATACGGCCAAAGTAATAGCGATATTCTCTTTACTTCCAGTGCCAAATTTTTGCATATAATCATACTTGTCTTTCATTTCTTTATATTTCATGAAAGCCTGGTATTCAGTCTCTGGCATACCTACCGTATCAAGCAAATGAGAGTAAGCAGCAATATGTATTGTTTCCATATTGGAAAAAGCAGCAAGCATCATTTGTATTTCTGTAGGTTTGAATACCTGAGAATAATGCTTCATATAGCAGTTATTCACCTCTATATCAGCTTGTGTGAAGAACCGAAAAATTTGAGTCAGAAGATGCTTTTCAGCAGGCGTAAGATTTTGTTTCCAATCTTTTACGTCATCAGCTAAAGGAACTTCTTCTGGAAGCCAGTGTATTTTCTGCTGTAAAAGCCATGCATCATATGCCCATGGATAAGAAAAAGGTTTATAAATTGGTTTTGCATCTAAAAGACCCATAAAATCCTCATTAAATTAATATTACTGACAAGATAAGCATTCATCATACTTACCACCTTCTTCAGCCGTAGAATTAAACTTCATTTCATTTTCTTGTGCCTTATGAGCTACCTTATCAGCACGTTGCATTGAGGTAGATCTAGCGTAATACAAGCTCTTTACGCCCTTCTTCCATGCTGCAAAATGTATGTCGTGTAGCATTTTTTTATTCACATTAGCAGGCACGAATATATTCAAAGATTGCGCCTGGTCAATATAAGGCGTTCTATCAGCGGCTAGATCTATCAACCAACGCTGATCTAACTCTTGCGCTGTCTTGAAAATAGCCTTTTCTTCTGAAGTTAAAAATTCTAAATGAGCTACAGAACCTTCGTTAGTTGTAATATCAGACCATACTTTGCTATTATTCATCCCTTTAGACTCAAGCAAAGATTCTAAATATTTATTCCTTACGATAAAAGAGCCAGATAAAGTTTTGTGAGTATAGGTATTTGCTATAAATGGCTCAATTCCAGGGGATGAGTTTCCGCAAATAATAGAAATCGAAGCCGTAGGGGCAACCGCAGTTTTGTTGGTAAACCTTTCCATGATCCCGCACTCTGCTGCATCTGGACATGCGCCCTTCTCTTCTGCAAGCAATTTTGATGCCGCATTTGCCTGTATCTGAATATGTTCAAACATTTTCTTGTTCCAGACTTTCGCCATGACAGATTCAAAAGCTATGTTGTTTCTTTGGAAAAATGAGTGCAATCCCATAACCCCTAAGCCAACGCTTCTCTCACGCATAGCGGAATATTTTGCCCTAGCCATAGTATCAGGGGCCCTATCTATATAATCTTGAAGGACGTTATCCAAGAATCTCATCACATCAGTAATAAAATTTTCGTCTTTGCTCCATTCATGGAAATATTCTAAATTTAATGAGGATAAGCAACATACAGCCGTTCTCTCTTTTCCTAGATGATCTTTGCCTGTGACTAAAGTGATCTCGCTACATAAGTTAGAGGTCTTCACTTTAAGCCCAAGTTTTTTCTGATGCTCTGGTAAATGTTTATTCACTGTATCAATAAATAACAAATAAGGTTCCCCAGTTTCTATTCTGGTAGTTAATATTCTTGCCCATAATTTTCTTGCGTCGACAGTTTCCATCACTTGCTTACTATGCGGACTTATTAAGTCCCAAGACTTACCATCTTCAACCGCTTCCATGAATTTATCAGTAATACATACAGCATTATGGATATTCAGAGCTTTCCTGTTAGGATCCCCACCAGTTGGCCTTCTTATCTCTATAAACTCTTCTATCTCAGGATGATCAATAGGCATGTATAAAGCCGCACTACCTCTTCTTAAGCTCCCCTGAGATATGGCAAGAGTCATAGTATCTTGTACGCACATAAAAGGTACTACACCAGAAGTCTTGCCGTTACCCTTTACCTTCTCACCTATAGAGCGCAAATTACCCCAATAACTCCCAATACCACCACCACGGGCAGCAAGCCATACATTCTCTGTCCATATGTTAACTATACCCTCTAAACTATCCTCTACTTCATTTAGATAGCAAGATATAGGCAGCCCCCTATCAGTACCACCATTGCTTAAAATAGGGGTTGAGGGCATGAACCATAGATTATTCATATAGCGATATAGTCTTTCAGCATGCTCTTTACTGTCCGAGTAATAAGATGCAACTCGAGAGAATAGATGCTGGTTAGTCTCTCCCTCAAGCAAGTAGCGATCTTTCAATACCGCTTTACCAAAATCAGTTAATTTGCTATCTGCTTCTAAATTTAGTACCAAATTATCCTTAGTATTCATACTCCCTCTTAACTTTAAAACTGATTTTTCTTAATAAATTTTGCTAGATATAGATCCACTTTCCTACTCATGATACCACTTGATAGACGAGTGTGTCTATTCTTATTTTGTGAATATGTAGTGTTTTTAAAAAAGAAAAATACTACCTATAGTGTTTTTCAGGAAAACTGAGGGGTTGAGTGTGACAAAAATAAGATATTAATAACCCTTAAGTTTTATTACTAATATTAATTGGTACTTTGACGCTATGGTAAGCACATAATTATGCCTGAGCTTATTTGTACTTTTAACGCGCTTCTTTACTTTTATTAAAGTTTCTGTTATAATCTCGCACCCAGAGTAATATTTAGAGGCCTTTTATATGGAATATACGAAAATAAAAACAATGGACGATATAATTAAATTATTAGAAAAAGAGAAGTCCAAGCTATCAGAGTTGCAGATGAAAACTTTTGATGCAATGATAAAACATCTCAAAAATACTAATAAAGGCATTATAAATATAAAAAACCCAGAAGAATTAAAATCCTATATAGAAAATTTTATTAACGTTCTTAAGGAACTTACCAATCCGTACTTTTCTGAAGCTTTAGAAGTTTACAATAACTTTCAAGGCTCTAATGAAAGACCAGGTATTAAAAGGATTTCTTTTGAGAGCGTGTTAAGCGTTGATAATAAAAATAAACTTACCAAATTCTATCGTGAAATAGCAGATTTTTTATATATGAATAGCAAAGGCTTTCTTCGTGGTCTTGAGGAAGAAGAACAATTAAAATCAAAAATAAATAACCGAGTCGATCTTGAAAAACATCAAATCAAGATAGAAGCAGTCTCTGCAATTTATGAGGCCTATGAAAGTTATAGTGAGCGCGCCTTACCATCGAAACTCTGGTCTTTGATATATGAAAGAATTAGCAATAAAGATGAACTGAATCAGATAAGCTCTGTGATTAAGCGAGCTCTGAATGCTGCCAAGAAAGCTTTAAATCACAACGTGTTCTTATCAGAAATCGAAAAACATCTTCAGAATATTGAAGCTGCACAAGAAGCTCCAGCTCAGGAAGAACAAAATATCGAAAAACATCTTCAGAATATTGAAGCTGTACAAGAAGCTCCAGCTCAGGAAGAACAAAATATCGAAAAACATCTTCAGAATATTGAAGCTGCACAAGAAGCTCCAGCTCAGGAAGAACAAAATATCGAAAAACATCTTCAGAATATTCAAGCTGTACAAGAAGCTCCAGCTCAGGAAGAAGCACAAAACAAAGAAGATTTTTCTAAATTCGAGAAAATCTTATTTCGCTATAAAATAGAAGAGATGCGTTACGATAAATCAGACATGAATAAAGTTGACAAATCTGCAAATTTTGTCAAAACCTTTAGAGATCAAGACAATAATTTATGGTTTAAAAAGCATAATCCGCTTCGTAACATGGCCCAATTAATAGCCACAAAAATTCATCAATACTACCTTGGGGAACATGCATCTCATGATCAACTACACTCACAAAATGGAGAAACAAGTATCATTTCTAAAGAAATACCTAACTTTAAGACATTGAATCATATAGGTAATGCATGCGAAGGCAAAAACATAGAGGGCACAGAGTTTATGTATATTTTAGAACTCATCACTCGTATGAACAACTCCGAAACCAATAATCTAGGGCTAATTGCATACGAAGACAAATGCGTTGTTAGTATGGTTGATAAAGATGAAGCCTTTCGTTTGGCGCTTTCTAATTATAAATATAAGAAATCAACTTATAATAAGATTGCAAGTCTTGAAAGGGAAATATTACAAATTAAATATTTGAAAAATACAATTAAGAGCGGGTACGACTATAGTTATCAAGATGTTTTGGATACCTTCATAGATCTTGAAAAAGTATATAATGCAATTAATATTATTGCAAATACTGATAAGAACGTATTCCGCTATATCATAGATAATGTTGTTGAAGAAATTAGAGAGCACTTTTCAGACAACGATATATTAAGCTATGTAAGCAAGCAAAGTATGAATACAGAAGTGAAGGATATAAGCGACATAAAAGCCGCTTACGTTGACGCTATTGAAAAAAGTATGGCAGCTATGGATAGGTACTTGCAAGATATCAAGGAATTAAATAGCCAATGTTTGGAAGACCCTTCAGCAAGTGAATGTGCAGGAATAATAACTATGGATATGAATAGCCCCCTACATTCTGAATTGTAATAGAAACGCTATCGCTAAAGGCTGGTAACGACCTAATTGAAAATTGCTACGGCTGCTTCCTTTCGATCCTGACCGAATTCGCAAAGCAATTATCCGCACCAGCCAATGGCTATAATAAGTTAGAAAGATCGTGCGTCAAGACTTTCTTTGTAACAAAATATCAGAGCCGACCTTGTTACCCTCTACATCAAAATAATCAAGCACTACATCTGAATCAGAAATATTTATCATAGCAAAGCCAAAATCATGGTAGCTCACACTAAGTTTTGGCAAAGGTCCTCCAGCAAATCCAGAGTGTTCTAACGAGTCTGCCCATAATAAACCACCGCTATTACCAACAATGACTTGCGTTGGTATCGTTTTATCAAAAAACTTTGAGATATTAAGCTGATGCAGATGACCATGAAGAGAAAAATCAACTCTGGATGCATCAATACCTTTCATGGCCTCAAATAAAGTCAAATTATAGAATTTGTTTATTTTCATGTCGGGAACAGAATATCCTGAGCTATATACAGGTTTGTGCGAAAGTAAAACTCGCACTTTATGGTTGTTTTTCGATAAAAGTTTCAAGGATTTTTTGATGTAGTTATGATAAAAATTCACATCTTGCGCAATCGCATCTTTAGCACTAGAATTATCAAGCAGTGTAAACTCAATATCATTAAAAGATACAAGCTGAGCTTCTTCGACTTCGTCTGTACATACGCTCTTATTGGAGTTGGCAGAAAATAAAATATTC
>Ga0208506_1000317_pt1 | contig 16984 bp, 20 predicted proteins | sample CryBogCBH29Jul08_FD_184616 | JGI IMG/M metagenome (GOLD analysis project Ga0208506, IMG submission 184616) | Freshwater microbial communities from Crystal Bog, Wisconsin, USA - CBH29Jul08 (SPAdes) | ecosystem: Environmental > Aquatic > Freshwater > Lake | place: Crystal Bog, Wisconsin, USA... | reverse complement strand
GAGTAATTATAAATTTAAAACTAAAAAAAAAACACATACACTTTGGCTCAGATGGAGGCAGAGTGCCACCGATTTTCAAGGGCTCCCATCCCTCCCAGATCACATCCCCTCATTTCGGAGAGGTAAATATAAAACCTCAACGTTTCATGGAAACGGTGTGTGTTTATGTTCTTATCATGGTCACGTTACGGGTAGGCCCATCTGCTCTACGTAGTGATCATGTTACTCTTATATGATACTAGGCCCGGCTGCTATATGATACTAGGCCCATCCGCCATATAGGCCAAGAGTGGTCACGTTACGGGTAGGCCCAACCGGTTCCACTAAAAAAAACAACCTACACTTGGGTTCACACTTGAGGCGATGGCTGGCGATTCACAAACCCTCCCTGGGCTCCCGTGTACAAAATGTAGGCAAAAGTGTACAAAATGTAGGCAAGGGGACAAATCTGGGGCTCCCATATGTGAAGAGCTGTCTTTTTATTTCAGTCTAAAATATTTGAAAATGTTTGATTTGGCAGCTGTAATTAGCCTTATTTTATTTTTTCAACAAGTTTGTTTTCACATATGGCGGGTGTCACGTCACGTCCCCCCTCGTTTCCGAAAACAAAACTTTTTTTTATTTATTTTCCAACAAGTTTGTTTTCATAGAGCGGGTGTCATGTCACGTCCCCCCTGACCCTCTCTTTTTTTTTATTAATTATTTTCGAATAAGTTTGTTTTCACATATATGGGGGGTGTAATGTCACGTCCCCCTCACTTCCATTATATTCTATTTGCGGATTGTTTTGGGTTTGTTCCAGAACATCAACAAGAGGGCTATTTAAGAGAAGCCTTGGTTTAACTTCGCCAAAAAGAGTCCAGAGCCTCCTCCTCTTCCACGCACCACCACACCCATATATGTCCACAAGCTTCCTTGCCCACAACAGCGACCATCGTGTTCGCTGGTGCTTTGCTGATGGCATTGGGATGAAGATGAACTACACTGACTTTCGAGGCGCCTTGTTGGGGAACCCGCCTGAGTCACAGAGAGAGCAGGAGGAGAAGCAGCACTTCACGGAGGAGGTATTCCACAAGAAGAAACCTGAGACGAAGGAGCTCGGCATTACGTTTGAGCAATGCTGCAAGCTGATCTGCATCTGGTTTCCCGTGCATAAGGAGGCTGTTCAGCAAATCTCTTTGCTGAGAAAGCTCATGAGGAGGCCTGTGATTGTGGACTGTGGGATCTTCATCAACGAGGAGGGCTACACGCTCACAAAGAGGATGTGCGAGGATTTCAGCTTTAAGCAAATCACCAAGGTGGCCAAGAACCTGAAGATCATCAATGCCTTTGTCACTGAGAATCAGGCTGCTCAAGCTGCTCAAGCTGCTCTAGTGGCTCAGCAGCCTTCTTCTGGTGCTACTCAAGAGCTCCAGGCTTCTGCTGCTGCTGTCGAGCCTCGGAGTTATGCTCATCAGCTCCAGACTTCTGTTCTCCCAGCTCCTCCTGCTGAACAGCTCCAGACTTCTGTTCTCCAATCTCCTCCTGCTCAAGAGCCCCAGGCTTCTGCTGCTCCTGTTCAAGAGCCTCAGGCTTCTGCTCCTGTTCAAGAGCCTCAGGCTGTTCAAGAGCCTCAAGCTACTCCAGTTGAGTCCCCACAGCCTGTTTATGCACTGAAGCCCCAGTCTTCTGCTCAGAACATGCCATCGCTTCCAGCTCTTGAGCTCCCACAGCCTCTCCAAGCTAAGCGTCTCAAGGCCTCTTCATTTACGGTAAACCCAAGGCCAATGGCTGATGGTGGGCGATGTGTAGATGTGCCTGCTTTTACCATCTACTCCAGGCCTTACACTTCTAGCCCTCCTCCTCTAAGCGAGGCCTCATCATCAAGCATGCAAGTGGAGCCCAGCCCCAACCTTCGCCAGGAGGCCTCCTTGAGCTTTCAAGTTAAGCCTCCGAGTCCTCCTTTGAGCCTTCAACTCAAGGCCCCAGCAGCGTCTGCAAGTGTCCAAGAGGACGAGGAAATGGAGCAATGTGCTCATGACGAGGAGATGGAGCAATGTGCTGTCGAGGAGGCAATGGAGCAATGTGCTAACGAGGAGGAAATGGAGCAATCAGATCACGAGGAGGCCATGGAGCAATGTGATAATGAGGAGCCTGTCATGCCTTGTGCTGCTTCCCTCGATCCGCAAGTGCAGAGGGAGCTACCAATGGTCAAACTGGTCAAGCCCTTGGAAATGATTGTGAGAGGGGAGGTAAAGAGTTTTGGACGTGTGGACGTACCTGGACTGGGTCTGAGGTTCTTGACTTATGAAATCATCATAGCCATTTATGGTAATACACACAAATCAGCTGGAAATATTTTCAGGGACTTATCAGACGACAAGAAAAATGAGGTGATGGGGTTATGTTTGACTGAGAATCCTTTTTTTTTTGGTAGTATTTTGGGACCATGATTTCATGTGCCCTAAGATGGCCCTATTTTGAACACTCCCACCCATTCTGATTTACTGATACAAGCCCCCCATACAGCTCAAAACACATGTGATGAAGGTGTACATTGAAGGAAAACGAGGTAAAAACGAGACACCCGTCATTGATCTCAAAGGGGCCTTCAAGCTCATCATGTTCCTGCCCAAGGCAGGCATGTTCAGGGCCAAGATGGCTGAGGTATCATTTTTTATTCACCTTTTCCACACTTTTCATATTCTCTAAGAATAAATTTGCAACAGGACCTGCTCAGGCAGGCTGGAGGAGACGAAAGCCTTATTGCTGAGATGCGGAGCAATGTGAGGAACAACTCGTTGCTTTACCAAATGGCCAGTGAGGAGCTTCGTCGTGATTCCAATAGGACTACGGATGTGGAGGAGAATGGGGTGGGCGCCAAAAGGATGCGCGAGGAGCTCACTGATATGGCGGAGATATCTAAAGTGGCCGCCAAGAACATGAAGTCAGCCTTGGACGACAGCCATAAGGCCCTGGATGTGACTCAGAAGCTTACGCTTGAGCTTGAAAAGCAGGCTCAAATGCGCAGCAAGGAGAGGAAGGAGATAGTTGAAATTGAGCAGACACGAATGGCAACGGAGCAAAAGCTAATTACGATTGAGCAGACCCGAATGGCAATGCAAGCGCAACGTCAAGCAGATGAGCTCAAGTTTGTGGATGCCGTCTACACCAAGAAGATCCACTATGAGCGTCAGCTCAAGGAGATTACGGCTCCCCAGGCACCTGTAATGGCGGCAGTGCCAGCAGCCATTGAAACAAAGCCTGGTGTTATGCTCAGCGATGCCACAGATGAGCAGAGCCCCAACCCTATCAACATCAACATCCGTCTTGGCGTCTAGTGAAGAGGAGGCACTATGCGGCTATGGCTGAATCGTTTGTGATTGTTATTAAAGAGGCCTAAAAATGAGTGTGTTTCATTGAAGTCTTGTTTGAGGTGTTAGAAGTAGTAGTATCTCTGATAGAGAGGCCTTTGAGACGAAGGCTGAATGCTTAAGGATCTGCATTGTTAGAGCTACATTGTTTTTATTTTTGTAATTAGTGATATCTCGACATTTTTGACTTAAAAAAATCTATTTCTGGTAACTTGTCTAAAATCACTTATTCTAGAACACCAGAAAATAAACCCTTTTAGGATCCATCCACGTTATAGATTCCGCAAAAATAGTTGAAGGCTTAGCCACTCCACGTTCCAAGAAGATGTCTGCTGTTGCTAGTGCTACTGAAAAGAACAAGGGGAAGGCCACATGCTTTATTGAAGAGAGCCAAGTAAGATGGTGCTATGCAGATGATCTGGGGCTGAAGTTGAGCTATGCTGATTTTCGTGAGGCTTGGGACAAGGAGCACAACAAGAGCAAAGGAGCCAAGGAGCAGGAGCTGGAGCAGCACTTTTCGCTCGAGCCATTCCATACAAATAGGGTGGACAATAAGGAGCCAGCATTGACATTTGAGGATAGTTGCAAGTTGATTTGCATTTGGTTTCCTGGGCATAAGGATGCGGTGCAGCAAATGACTCTGCTGAGAACTCTTATGAGGAGGCCCACCATAACGGAGTGCAGGGTCTTTATCCATGAACAGGACCATGTGCTTACGAAGAAGATGTGTGAAGACTTCAGCTTCAAGCAAATCACCCCAATAGCCAAGAACAAGAAGCTCATTGAGGCCTTTGTGTCTGAGAATCAGAGAGTTGAGGCTCAAGAGCCTCAGCAACAACAGCTTCAAGCAAGCATTCCCCAGCAAAATGCCCAAGACTCAATGATGGAAACAGAATCTGAGGAAGAGAGGGACAATGATGAAGAACGTATCATGCCTGTGGCTCTTTGCAATTCAGTCCAGGACGTGCAGAACGAAATCCCAAGGGTGAAGTTGATTGAGCCTCTGGAACTGAGGGTGGGGGACAAGCTATTGAGCTTTGGCCGTGTGCAAGTCCCTGGACTTGGGCCACGGTTTTTGACTTATGAGATCATCATGGGAGGCAATCAGAGCACACAGAAAGGAGCTGCAAACTTTTTCAGAGAATTGTCAGAAGAAAAGAAACATGAGGTGAGTTTGATTTTTTTCATTCTAGGAGAGTAAAACAAATTGATAACATTCAGAGTCCTGAAAAAATGATGCTAAAAATTACCCAAAATGATTGAATTTTTAGGAGGAGGGTACAAAAATTATCCATTACAAGTGTCCTGATTTTAGGGATGCTAAAATTTGGAGTCAAATTTTGATATAACAATTCATTTCTGTACAGCTCAAGCCTCACTTGATGAAGGTTAAGATTGATGGAATGGCAAGAACTAATGTGAGGTCGGTCACTGATCTCAAAGGAGCATACAAGCTACTCATGTTTGCACCCAAGGCAGGAGTCTTGAGAGTGAGGATGGCTGAGGTGATTTCATTTATCATTTCCCTTTGATTTCTCTGAGTGTTTCTCACAATATGTGATTCTTGAACAGGATCTCTTGAGGCAAGCTGGAGGGGATGAAAGCCTGATTGCTGAGATGCGGAGCAATGCCAGGAAGAATGGGATGCTGTACCAGATGGCCAGTGAAGAGCTTCAACGTGATTCTGCTGGACAAGCAGAGGTTGGAGAGAAGAGATCACGTGAGGAGCTCACAGACATGCTTGGAATGTCGCAGGAGATTGTGAAGAATACGAAGATAGCCTTGGACAACAAAAATGCAGCACTTGAGGCTGTCAAGCAGGAAACCATCGAGGTCGAAAAGCAGACTACGATGCGTTCCAAGGAGCTGGAAACGAAAGTTACGTTGCAGAGCAAGGAGCGTAATGAGATTCTTCAATTTGAGGCAAAACGTCAAGCCAATGAGCTCAAGCACATCGACTCTGTGTACACCAAGAAGATCCAGTATGAACGCGAACTGAAGCTGATCCAAGAAGGTGTAGCAGGAGGAGCCAAGTCCAATGTTACTGAGAACTTGAAGGAGCCAGCCGCCACCATCAAGAGCGTGGCTGTTGAGAATTTTCTCCGCCCATCCAATATGACATCCAAAGTGTGGAACACTGTGCTGCAGAAGGCTGGACGCAAGGCTATCGCGGACCTCGATTTCCTTAGGCATGTGCATGAGGATGGGTTTCTGGTCAAGGGGTTTCATCTCTATGAGAAGGATGCCATCAAGAAGCTCATTGAGGAGGAGGTGAAGGCGGCTACTGGTGCTGAGAAGATTACGCAGCAGCCCATCAACTTCAACATCAGTCTTGGCGTCTAGCCAAGAGGCGTCAATGAATGTGTGCTGCTGAGGCTAAATCATTTATGATTATCATTAAAGAGGAGGCTTTTTGCCATAGATGTTTCTAGCATATGTTGGGCCCATGATATCATGGAGTAAGAAGTGTCATGAACCATAAAACCCCCTTATTTTCAACTATACCATGCAAAAAAGCCTGTTTCATTGAGGCATTTGACTACAAAGCCCATTATCGAGAAGCTTGGAGGAAATGCCCTTCGAGTCCTTTGAGGCGAGAGTCCTCTGGGATATTCTTAGTAAAGAATTCGTACTTGTTTTCAAGGACGTGCAAGTATGCTAGGGTTGCATCGAAACAACGAATCCAGCGTTTACTCTCCTCATTGGGAGAGGCTTCATGACGCTGCCTTAACTGCTTTGTAAACTCCCCCAATTCACCTTCATGATTTGCATAGAAGTCATAAGCCTTTTTCAGGCGCGCAAAGCCATGTTTGCAAAAATGCGTGCTAAAACGCCTGGTATCATATGCTTGATATTTATTGGCTATTTCTAATTCCACTATGCAATCGTTTAGCATTGTTATGTAGTCAATGCTTGCTTGCGAGTCCTCCCCCTCCTTGTCATCATCATCAGTATGTCCTTCTGGTGTAGATTTGGCTTGCATCTGAAGGAGCGTATGATGCCATCGTTTTTGCAATTCCTTTTCTGCGTTAGCTCTCGCACTGCCCCATCCATTCGCTACAGAGCCCTCCTCGTGATCCGAAAGAAGAAGGTGCATGGTGGCCATGCCACCAGCGAATCCTGCAGCTGCTATGTAAAGGCCTGTTACTGCTGCTGCAAGAGGCTGCTGCTGCTGCTGATTGTCTTTAGGTGTCTCCTGTGTCATCCCGGATTAGCAGATACAATGTGGAGTGCCTATATACCTCATAAGGTTGCATTGGAAGAGGAGAATCACGACGAATGCATGAGCTTTTTAAGCCCTTTGAGGCGAGATTCCTTGGGGATACTCATTGTCAAGACCTTGAACTTGCTTTCAAGAACGTCCAAGTATGCTAGGGTTGCCTTATAACGAGCCACCAAACGTTTTGTTTCCTCATCCTGACTCTCTATTAATGGATTTATACTGGATTGTATATCTAGCAAGTATGACTCATAGACATCATAAACTTTTTTCAGGCGTTCATAGCCACGAGAGCAAAAGTGTATGTCATAAATTCTGGTATCGTATGCCTGAAACCTATTGGCTATTTCTAATTCTAGTATGTAATCGTTTAGTACTGACATGTACTGTATGTTTAAGTTTAAGTTCTCATCATCCACCTTTCCTTCTGGAGGTTTGGGGGCTCTGAGCTGAATTTGAAGCACATGATACCATTCCTTCTGCAATTCTTTCTCCGCTACTGGTCTTTTAGTGTCTTTTGGCTTCCGTTCTTGCATTTCTCTGTCTTCAACACTACCCTTAGCATTGGCTTCATGATAGAGCTGCATAGTGGCCATGCCACCAGCGAATCCAGCTGCAATGTAAAGGCCAGTTGCTGCAAGCTGGTTTCCTAGTAGTAGTGTCTCCTGTTTCATCATGATAAATCAGCAGATACAATTAGGGAAGCCTTTATATGCGAAGCGCTCCATGTTTTCATCGATTTAGCTGTGTAGCAACCACATAGAATTAGTAAGGAGGTATGAAATGCATCTTATGTCGTTACTCCTTCCATACACTCATCCAAAAGACCTTTTGCATTCCTTGCATATGCATAGCTCCACAAATCCTTTATTCACTTACTACTACTGTTACCTTATCATAAAAATATTCTTTCCACATTAGCAACATTATTTTGAAAAACGTTTTATATTGTTCTATACATGTTTACTCAAAAAATTCATGTTCACCACTATCAGTGCCAATGTTCTCAATGTTCTTTCCATACACTACATGATCCCCTCGAGGTGTAATCATAGCACTATGCAATTTACGGAGAGCATCAAGTAAATCTCTTTGTGCATGGACATCCAAGCCCTGGACATGCTTCATATCATGAATCAGATTCATGCAACTTGCAGAATCAATATACTCAGGAACTAAAGTCCAGATCAGAGGAGATTCTGTCTTGTTAAGGTATTCACAAAGCAAACACAACTGTTCATTTGTTTTTATGACTGTAGTGTCAATATGAACCTTGTTAACTAGAAAGGAAACTAATTCATGAACTTCTTTTTCTAATACAGGACTACCTCTACCAAATCTGTAGACTATACTCTCCAATACACTGTTTTGCATAGGATCATTACCATTATAGTGCAATATAGTGTTTATATTCTTGCCTGTAGGTTGTATATAATAATTAATTTTCTCCCCAAGTTCAGGAATTAGGGCTGTTGTTGCACTTCTGCTAGCTCTTCTAGAAGATCCTCCTCTTGGATTTCCTCTTACACCAGGCAAAGAACTCATCATTTTTTTTTTTATCCACCTTCATCACTTAACATGCATTTATACCATTTGATAGCGTTATACACAGGCTTTTCCTTGCTACCTCTCTCAGTAGATCTCTACAGACTACTGCTTAATTTCTTCGATTGTCTATCTACAAGACAAGCTTTGATTCAGACAAAGGCTCAAAAAATGCCTCTTTTTCAAGGGATCTATCCATAAATTCAGTGCCAAGGGAAAACAGCACGATGAACGCACACGTAAACGCCTATGTGCAGAGGCTGATGGAGGCGAAGGATCTGACTCCACATCAGCTTAGCGACAGGGTGGACCGTATTCTGCGGTTTCAGCAGGCCTTCCATGACTTGGAGGCAAGCCTTGGCGCTGAAAGAGGGGACGAGGACGCTGCTCTTAGGCAGACGGCTGAGCAGGATGGCATAGAGCATGAGGATCTTAAGCAGAGAGCAGCAGAGAAGAACGAAAACGAAGGAGGAGACACAACTATGACGGAAGAGGAGGCCATGGTTCACAAGCTGAAGGTGGAATTCAAAACAACGCATCAGCAGCTCATGGCTCTCTTTGGATACGAGCACATCAATCGGCTTCCCGGGCATCTCTATGATGGGTTGCCAGTCAACACAATGGACAAGGAGGAGTACCAGCGCCGCATGAACGGCGCAGAGCAAGAGCTGCTGTCTGCAGCCCAAGTGCGCGATGCAGAGATAGCGCGCGCATCGACTCTGTCCTCTGTTTTTGACGACAAGGAGCGCATCAAGCGATATGCGGAAAAGAAGTACTCGGACACAGTGGCGCGCATCAAATCGGGATTGCATCACTTTCTTCACACCGTCAAGCCCATTGACGCATGCGCATTTAATGCGAAACGCCAGGAGCTCCTGGACAAGAAGATGGCTGCTCTAAGGGAACTGAGGATGCTGCAGATCAAGGGCGTGGATATTGGCGAATTGCTTTAAGGCTCTTAGCTTTTGGCTTTTGGGCTCTTCTTAGCTTGGGCTCTTTGCTTTTGGGCTCTTGGCAAAAGCCAAGAGAAGTCTTGATATTTAACAACCTTCCCCAGTAGGAGGAGGATTGCTATCTTTGATACACTGTGTCTGTTCGTCGTGGTAGGGTCTACCATCCCACTTAGTCACCCCCCTTTTTTCCATGTCCATACGTATTTTGTGCAGGGCGATGGCAATGCATCCCAAATCATTTTTTTCAAGCTTCTTGAGGCTATTGGCAATGTCCATGAGAGTCTGCACATGGGCCATGCCCAGTATGCACACGAATAAGAAGACAAGCCAGTCCATCTACACTTTTTTTAATATTCAGCATTATTATAAATACATGGAGCCCAGGCATCAGGCCTTATACACCAAACACACACGTCATATGCATGTTGATTGGAATTTCTCAAAGCACCAACTCTCAGCAGCCAATAGCCCCCAACTCTGAGCAGCCAACAGCTAGACCTCAGCAGCCAATAGCCCCCAACTCTGAGCAGCCAACAGCTAGACCTCAGCAGCCCATAGCCACAACAACATAAAGCTCATAAGCTATCATCATAATTTTCATGCCAGAAAAACAGGGGTTCTAGCATCTTGAGCAGCACCGAAATGACAATGCACACAGTGACACCAGCGACTATGAAGTCAAGAGTGCCAAGCCTTGTGTCGTTGTCCAATGCAGGCTCTGGCTCCTGTTTGACTTCGTCATGCTTGATTTCATCACTAGAAGTCTTTGCCTTTTTCCTTCTGGGCACGTTTTCGTCCTGCATACAATGGGCAGATGATATACTGGCTCCGTTATATAGTGGGTGGCGTGCATAATGTGGAATAATACATATTCTAATAATCTAGGTCCTAAATTCGCAAATAAATCAAAGCAAACCATAGTATGGTTTACAGAACAAAAGATGGTCAAAAGTTAAGCAAAGCATGGTATGGTTTACAGGACCAAATGGTCAAAATTTAAGCAAACCATAGTATGGTCTAACTGGTCAAAAGGTAAGTAAACCATAGTATGGGTTACAGGACAAAATGGTCAAAGGTAAGTGGTCAAAAGGTAAGTAAACCATACTATGGTTTACAGGACAAAAATGGTCAAATTAGTAAAAATGAATTCTTTTTGTGGTTTCTAGCACGTTTATTATCTACCTGAAAGCATAATAATGAGAGGCCAATGATCCCTAGATACTACAGCAGCCCCCATCATGAGCATGACACTTTGATTGTGCTTCCAACGATGAAATTCGCGTACTTTGAAAACGATTCCACTCTTGGGTATCACATGTTTTCGGCGCTATACGGTCGGAATATCCACTTGCTTCTCGAAGACTCAAGCCTGGAAGAGCCAGGAGCCTACTTTCGAATTCACAAACGCTCAGACCAGATCCCAGAGCGTTCTGCCATACTAGAGATATATCAGCATCAGCGCAGCAGGCGCAAGAGGTATATTCTTTATTCGTATTTATGGCACGAGTTTATTAGCGGATTGAGGATCATCCAACGCCTTGCTCATAGACAAAGCTACAGACGACTGTTTCGTTCTGGAGGAGGGGGGGATCCCTTCCATCTGCGCAAGATCAAAGCCTTTATGGGCTCAGAGAGAGGCAGTCAGTTGCCAAGAGACGTCATCGATGTGATTATTGTTCAGACGCAAGAATTCAAGAGCCATTGATGAAAGGCTTGGCATTTATCCTTCTTGATGCATGGGTTTACGTACGACCCACGATGGCCATTCGTCTGCCGAAACCTCTAAATTCAACCCTTCTCGTGCAACAAAGTCCAGTACTGCCTGCTTCACGCTGCCTGGGTGCACTGTGCCGTTCCAGCAAACTGACCAGTCTTGCTCTGGCGTGCGCTGCCGCACCTCTTCATTTGTAAGAAAGTCGTGTCCTGCCATAATCCCACCGCGCCGCACCTTCGGCCACCATGCAGCAATATCCTCTGATACACCGCAGTAATCGTGCCTTGCATCCACATACACAAAGTCCAGTTGCTGATGTACGAGCTCCGCTGCCTCCGATGTGAGCATCGGCAGAAATAGGAGAGACAGATCACGATTCGAAAAGGCTGCGTTCAATAGGCGACGCGCCTCAAACATTAGTCGAAACTGACGCTCGTCATCTACGTTGGCAGAGTCTAGGTAGTTTTCCATTTGGCGCCATGAGTCCACAAGGTAGAATCGCTTGCATCGTGTCCATCCTTGCAGGATCTCGCGTGCAAAGATACCTGCTTGCACACCCAGCTCGACGCCTACCACGCCGCCCTCACCCTCCACTAGCTGGCCTAGCTGGCTCCTGTACCACGACCTGTTTCCAAATAGGAGGGGCTGTAGGTGGTGGCGGTGGCGGTGCCGTTTGCCATGGGTCAAGTGCTGTTTGCCGTGGGTCAAGAGCGTTATGGCTAGTAGCATGGTCGCCAGCATCAGGAAGAAGAATGGGCGTATGATGAGCATGTTGTTTAGCAACTGTAGCCTGGACTGCCTTTATAGTTTTGTGTTTCATACATTGGTACTTTTTAGTGTGCTAATTTTATTAAGAAAATCAACTTGTGCCTAAGATACTTTTCGCATATGCTGAAGGCTTGAGCTGATGTCTTGGGCTTAAATGTAATAAACCATACTATGGCCTATTGAACAAAGCTGGTCGAAAGAGTAAAAATGAATTGTTTTTGTGCATGCTAGCATATTTGAATGCACACAATCCCTATGCTTCCTTAGGGTGAAAACTCTATGATGTGGCTTTACCTTCTTGCTATCATAATTGGTCTTGTTCTGGGCAGGCTGCTATTCAATGAAATGGCGACAATGGTGGCTCGTGTTGTACTCTACTATAGGATCCGTGCTATTCTAGCAGCAGAGAGCGATGACTTGGAAGAAGGCACATCTGTTTCCCAGGACAACCCTGTACCAGTTGCTTGAAGTGATGGCGACGTGGATAGGCTTCAAGATGCGCTCAGCCCTTAAATGCGCCACTTTTTCATGCTACCAGTCATATATATTCAAGCACTTGTGTTTCTTGAAGTGAAGGATGACTAGAGGGACAGCACAAGCAGCTGAAACTGCAACAGATGACTGACAGGCAGCAACTGCAGTGTGCTTTCTTCCTATACCATGATTATCTTCTCCTTCCTAGTCTTATTTTGCATGTTGTGCTTATTATCCTACTTATCATCGATTTAGCTGCACCAAAACGAAGAGCTCATAACCAGCAGAACGTGCTAAGAACCTCCTCCTCGTCCAAAGCCCATTGTGATAATTATGGCACTCATGACGATAATCACCTGTCACAAGTGCAGAAATTAACAGGTGATATCGAGCGACTGCTCCAGGAGAATAGCATGTTGAGCATCACTATCAAGAACCTCTCTGACAAACATGCCCTGCTCTGCGAGATCCGCAGTGTACTTCATCGCCAACGCAGAGATTCCAAAGAATCATTGAGTCTCTTGCAAACTGCGCACCAGCAGCAACATAGGCTGTCACCCCCTGCCTCGCACGCTTCTTCGAGTCGTTCTCTCGTGGATGACAGTGAATGCTACAACTTAGACGAGGAGTATCCAACAGTTTTCAAGCCAAAAAATATGATCCATAAAACTAGCAAAAGCGAGAGTTGCTTGTTCACCTCTATCGAGAGATCTAGTCAATCAGAAATACACGAATGAAGGGGCTCAAGTTCAATGTTGATGGCAGAGGTCTCTGACGAGGAGCTCACCCAATGCAAGAGTCTGGGCTCTATAGCAGTGCTGTACATATAGGCTATAAGATAGCACGAAAGGATCAGCGTATCAGTGCTCCACCATTCCAGAATTCCTATTTGCTCAAACAAAAATTTCAGGAATGTCGACACGACTACATGTGATAGATAGATGTGCAGCGAAAATGTGCTCAGTGTCTTGAAGCAATCCCACTGCAGCATGCTGCTGCCTTTACCACTCTGCTCGTTCGCTGCTGCCCAGTGCACAACTAAGCAAAAGACAATGGAGAACATGCTGAGAAATGAGGTAGGATTCAGTGGCTGCTGTAGCTGCATTGTTGGCCATAGTTGGCATACTTGGCCTTTAGGTGCATCCTCCATAGACCAGAGGTCAGGTTGTGTGTAGGTCACAACCCAGTAGGCAAAGAGCAAGGAGACAGACAGGACCACCCACCCACCATGTATAATGGGCCTCTCTACCGTGAAGGCCACACAACAACCCATAAGGAACTCACACAGTCTGAGGGGAGGAAACTGTCTCGAATTCACTGAGTGGACACTAGGCACAAGAAGACCCCAGCAAAGCATAGAGACGATATAGAGGCAGACTATACTGGTCCATGGTCTAGACTCAAGATGTGTTTTCGCCTTCACAATCACAAAAGGAAACACAAACCACAGCCAGAACAATGTGCACAGGTACCAACATACGCCATTGGTCGTCCCTGCATGGTAACTGCCCAGCCACGAATGCAGCAGAATAGGCTGAGAAACTAGCGATACCCAGGTAAGTGGGCATCCTCTAATAGCAAGGTCCCACCAATACATCACACTTCCTGGGGTGTCCAGCACAATCCAGATGAGATACGTGGGGTAAACCTTTTGCAGGCGTCTGTAAATGTACTTTTCTTTGGCTCCTGGAACGGAAAAATCCGTGTCCATATTGGTGTGCATTGCCATGAACCCGCTAAGCACAAAGAAGAAGGACATCAGCGCACTCGCGCCTGCAGAATTTTTCAAAAAGCCGTCTCCTAGTGGCGATACATGATAGTGCACCACACAGTACTCAGCACACACTCGCAGAGCATTGAGAGAATGGAATACTCTGTATCGCTCCATTTTCTCTGGCCAAACACAAGCTTTCTATGGCCAAACTCATTTTTTTTATTTTATTAAATAAAGCTTGTGCTCCTTGGCACATGCCTCCTCCTGCTCTACTTCTTTTCTTGTTGAGCGCTGGCCGAAGAAGCCGCTGCACACTGCTCAATGCTAAGCCTCTTGAAGCGAAGGTAGTGCCCACGCGAGAGCTCCAGCCAGCGAATGCTCTTCTGCGCTTGGTTGGCGTAGAGCTCCTCGCACTTGTGCGAAAAGCATCGCACATACAGATGCGGGACTTCGATTTCCTCCTCAGATCCATCCATCTGGACCTTCTCCACAAGGCAGATTGCCACCACCTTGTCGTTGCTCCTGTGATGATGGATCTTGCTTCCAAAGTGCAGATGCCTGCCACGCGCGTAGTATTATGTTAAGGGGTTGTTCTTACAAGACTAAACACAAAGTTCTTACAAGCCCTACACAAAAAAACTAAACACAAGACTAATCACAAAACTAAAGCCTAATGAAGCAGATAGCAGATAGCAGAAAGCAGATAGCAGAAAGCAGAAAGCAGAACCTGGGGCATAGAAGCGCGTGCTCCACGTTGGCGTAGAACTGAATCTGGCCTCTGCCTGAATTGATGCACTCAAAGACGCTCCGAGGCATAAGCAGTTCGTCGCGCATGCAAGGCAGCACTGTCAGAATGCTGCACCCACGATTCTCAAGAAGTCCTCGAATCCAAGCACTCTCCTTCGCGGGAATGCCTGACCAGTCTGCCAAGGTCTCGATCTTCCTTCGTTTGGCCTCCTTGACTTCTTCATCTTCCTCGTCCTTGTCTTCTTTGGGTTTTGCGGCTAGCGCTCTCTTTCTAGTGCCCTTAGCAGTAGCTGTAGGCTGCTGATGCTGTTTTTTCTCAGCACAACAGGCTTTGAACTTGGCGGACTCGTAGTCAGCAGGGATGGACCATGGATCCTGTTTCGAAACTTAGTTTTGAAATGAAAGCCAATTATTATTATTATGATTAAAGCTAACGACCGGAAGCGCCATGCTGGATGCAAGAATCGCAAGGGTCTTGGGCTCATGCATGCGGCTCATATCCAACTTCTTGCCTCGAGGATCATAGATGCCTTCCAGCGTGAATCTCTGCCCAGAGGCAGGGACTCCTGCCTCCACCTTTTCGCTTCCGAGAGTCTGAATGAATTGGCCCTGCTCAACACCAAATCAAAGGGCTATACTCACATCATACTCAAAGGTATATCCACAGTGCCTTGCTGTTGTTGGTGATATGCCCATCGTTAAGGAGGACAATCGTAGAGCACTTGTCGTACTTGGCAGATTGTTTGAGCATAGGAAACACCTGTATGTGTCTATATGCATCAGAACACAAGCCATACTAAGGCACAAAGTCTAAGGCCACTCACATTCTGCTCGATGTATTTCATGGCCATTCTCCATTCCTGCAATGGAGCCCTTGCAAGAAAGGTCACGTGCCATGAAAGCTTTTGATAGCCATCTGCAGCCTTCTTCTTCTTGTGCCTTGACTTGATGACAAAGTGGCACGCTTTCTCCAAGAATCCACACACTCTATGGAGAGCCTGAGACACAGTCCTTGACAATACAATCACCTGCTGCTGAAGAATGTCTTTGTGCTGCAATCAATGATGATGAAAACTTGCTTAGTATTAGTAGTAGCTTCACATTCAAACTAAGCAAAGTGAACGAAAATGGATAACCTTTTCAGTGCATTCCTCGTCTGGTTGGAGAAAATGGATGGATCTCAAGTCCTCCAACTTCCCATCGAGGTCCATGATCCACTTTCTAGTGTGGCTGTTTTCGGCAGGACCACACTCCATCAAGCAGGAGGCATCCTGGTGATGGTTCGGGCTATGCACAGAGAGTGTGCTCTGGACCTGTAAACGCTAAACAATTGAGACAAATGCCATTGCTCTATAGCTGAAAGAAAAGCATTGCTCTATAGCTGAAAGAAAAGCATTGCTCTATAGCTGAAAGAAAAGCATTGCTCTATAGCTGAAAGAAAAGCAGTGCACTCACATTGCTCCATCGCTGAAAGAAAAGCAGTGCATCGTTGGCCTGCATAATCATAATCATAATCATAATCCATCGCTGAAAGAAAAGCAGCGCATCGTTGGCCTGAATCATCATACTACAAAACAGAACAACAGGAACTCAGCAAACCTTTTGAAACGTGATGAACTTGTGGATCTCAACCTCGCCCCCGTACTTCTCGGCCTTGGCTTGGTAGTATGCTTTCTCTTCCTTGGAGGCCTTGGAAATGATCAGCCGAGTCACCAAGTGATATGTGAACTTGGCATCCGACAGATTCGAGCCTCTGGCCAAGGCTAGCTTGCCTTTGAGATTCTGTTTATACATGTCTCGAAAAAGCTGCATGCTGTCCATCATCCTCACACTGTAGTGTACTGGAGGAATGAAGTAGTAGTAGCCCTCCTCTACTGCCAGTCGAATGCTCAGTCTCAGGTGTGACATCGAAGGTCTTTGAGCCTCCTCCTCCATCAACTGGAGGGGATCTGATACTTTGCTCAGTCTATGTGAGACAAACGCCTTCATCTGTGCCTTGGACGCTAGGATTAGCCTTCTGCAATCATAGATTCCATGCTCCGTCATGATGACCAGGATGATGTTCATCATTCCACTCGGCGGCTCAGCCTCTGTGGACACTGTGGACCTCATGCCACTCGTTTGCGCTGGTTTGCAGAAGGCTTTCTGGCTCACCTTTTATGCCCTTTTCGAAGAAAAAAATAAAAAAACATAAATAAATCAAGATGCTATTTCGGGTAAAAAAACTCCTCTGTAGTTTTAGTGAACTGGTCAAAATGTTGGTGAGGAATTTGATATATGATGCATGCCCTAGTCCCCAGTCAGTCCATTATAAATTATCACCATTTCATGAAACGGTGCGTTTTTATGTACCATACGGGGCTCCCGTAGGCCTCCCGTAACCCTCTTAAAATGTTTTATAACTATTTTAAAACTAATTTAAAACTCTTATAATACTCTATAATACTCTATAATACTCTATAATACACTTATAATATATTATAATATGAATATAAT
>Ga0208506_1000316_pt1 | contig 16989 bp, 16 predicted proteins | sample CryBogCBH29Jul08_FD_184616 | JGI IMG/M metagenome (GOLD analysis project Ga0208506, IMG submission 184616) | Freshwater microbial communities from Crystal Bog, Wisconsin, USA - CBH29Jul08 (SPAdes) | ecosystem: Environmental > Aquatic > Freshwater > Lake | place: Crystal Bog, Wisconsin, USA... | reverse complement strand
CAGGGTATTCCTGGTACATCTTCATTAACTGGAGCAACAGGAGCAACAGGCCCAGCAGGAGCAACTGGAGCAACTGGACCTCAGGGTATTCCTGGTACATCTTCATTAACTGGAGCAACAGGAGCAACAGGCCCAGCAGGAGCAACTGGAGCAACTGGACCTCAGGGTATTCCTGGTACAGCTTCATTAACAGGAGCAACAGGAGCAACAGGAGCAACAGGACCTCAGGGTATTCCTGGTACATCTTCATTAACTGGTGCTACAGGTCCCACAGGGCCATCAAGCGTAGGTCCTACAGGTCCTACAGGTCCAGCAGGAGCTGGCGCTGGAACTTCCAATACATTAACAAATACGTCTGGTACATTGAATACAACTAAAGTCATTGCAACAGATCCAACTATTTCTTCTGGATATGGAGTTACAAATCAAGCCCCTGATGGATTTTATGTATCTAGTAATGGTGTGGCAGGATCAGGAAATTTACTAATTTCAGGAGCAGGAAATAGAATGTTTTACGCTCCACAGAAAAATGCATTTAGAGTAGGTGGAGTAAATGGAACGCAATGGGATTTAGCAAATTTAGGTGGTTATTCAATCGCATCAGGCTATAATACTATATCAAGTGGTACAGGTTCTCATGCAGAAGGATATAATACATTTGCTATTGGTGAATATTCTCATGCAGAAGGATATTATACAAATGCTAATGGTGCATATTCTCATGCAGAAGGATATACTACAAATGCTATTGGTGAATATTCTCATGCAGAAGGATATTATACAAATGCTAATGGTGCATATTCTCATGCAGAAGGATATACTACAAATGCTAATGGTGCATATTCTCATGCAGAAGGATATACTACAAATGCTATTGGTGAATATTCTCATGCAGAAGGATATACTACAAATGCTAATGGTGCATATTCTCATGCAGAAGGATATACTACAAATGCTAATGGTACAGGTTCTCATGCAGAAGGATATAATACAAATGCTAATGGTGCATATTCTCATGCAGAAGGATATATTACATCTGCTAATGGTACAGGTTCTCATGCAGAAGGATATATTACATCTGCTAATGGTACAGGTTCTCATGCAGAAGGATATTATACAAATGCTAATGGTGCATATTCTCATGCAGAAGGATATTTAAATACTATAGGATCATTAGATTCATATACATTTGTTATAGGAGGAAGAAATACTACTACTTCATCAACCGCATCTAGTTTTAACTCGATATTAGGATATAATAATTTAATTTCTAATTGTACAGGATGTACAATATTAGGTGGATATAATAATAGAATTTCTGGTAAACAAGCTGTGGTGGCATGTGGTTATTATTGTAATACTAACCCTTCTACTGGAACATTATTTTGTGTAGGAAATGGAACATCCAGTACTTCAAAAAATGCATTCTCTGTTTCTCCTATTGGAAATTGTTATGCAGGAGGTTCATTCTATGGAGGTGGTGCAGATTATGCGGAATATTTTGAAGCTTCTACAGGAACAACACTTTCTGTAGGTCAATCTGTTTATTTGGATTCAAATGGATATCTAACTACTAATGGTCCAGTTGGATATCCATTTGGTGTTATTCGTCCCAAAAATGGTGGTATGTCAATTATTGGTAATTCTGCAGACCAACAATGGCAAGGAATGTATCTTAAAGATGAGCAAGGATGCATTATCTATCAACCAAGTTCAGATCCAAATATCCCCTATCCTGAACCTGTATTAAATCCCGCCTATGACCCAACACGTCCTTATGTAAATAGATATTCACGACCTGAATGGTATGTTGTTGGTTTATTAGGACGAGTCTTATTACTTCCTGGACAACCTGTTTCTCCTTCTTGGATAAGAATTCGTTCATACAATTCAACTTATGAAGAATGGTTAATTAAATAAATAAAATAAATAAATATTATAATTAATATTTATTTATTAGAAATAAGAAATTGTAATTCTTTTGTAGATAACTCTAATATAAATAATGGATCTTCCAAAAATGATAATCCAGAATAAATCAAATTAATATCCACTCGAGGATATCTAGCGATATATTGGGAAGTAATTTGATCTCTTAGTACTTCGTTAGTTCTTTTATCTTGTTCCTTTTTTTGGATGATAGTTTTTAATTGATTGGAAATCGTGGTAATTTCCGATCGACAAAATGGGCAATGTAGAGAATCCAATTGAGATAAGCATTCATTGCATAGAATATGTTTGCAAGAAAGAGCATTTTTTCTATGGGTATAATTTGAATAACATATACCGCATTCTTCTAAATTTTTCTTTTTAAGAAATTTCTCTTGAGAAAGAATAATTTGTTCTTTGGATATTTCTTCCATATATTTTTTTAAATTCCTTATCTATATAATTAAAATGTCAATCAATGAAGCAATAAAAAAACCCGTGACTCCATTCGTTCCTGTTGCTCGATATGAGCAAAAAAAATCTAGAAAGAATCGTAGAGCGGGAGAATTAAGGGCTATACCCGGTATTGATTATAGCATTCAAGAAGTTAATCTTAAAAAAGCTTTAGATAAATATGATTTGAAAAAGGAAACTCGAGATTCTTTAAAAGATGAGATGGTAAATATTCCAGGGTTCGATTATTTAAATAGTGCTATTTTAGCCGCAGCATTAGTATTAATTTTATCTACTAAAATTGAACGAACGAAAATGCCTACATCAGACCAATTTTTTGATTATATCAATCAAGCAATTGAACCTATACTCCCTGATAAATCTATTCCAGATAGAGATATACTTATTGAGAGGTTAAAAGCTGACGTATACAGATACGTAAAACATATTACTCAATATAGGATTGAACGATTAAAATTCTAAAAAAATTGAAAAATTAAATAAATTTATTTATAATTATAATAGTCTTTGCTTTATTTCATTTAATTCAACGAAAATGGATGGAGCAGAAAAAAGGAGATTTGAACAGGACGATGAAAGTCCTGTTCAGACAGACAAATGGACGAGACTTTTCAAATTCACGTATATCGTGGATGGTCTCAACCTCATGAGTCGTTTTTTGATTGAATACAATTCTCACATTAACGAGCTTGACATGACGTCTGAAGACATGTGGATTGATCGGATTGGAAATATTCCTGAGCATCACGTTTTTCAACGCAAAGATGTTGAACATTTCTTTGAGTACTTTTTCAAGTACTTTGAACAGCTCCCCGCAGGATCAAAGATTTACTTTGTCTTCAAGCTTGTCCCTGGATGGGTCTATGATGCCATTCAAGAAGTCTACAAGGAATGCTATGTGAATAGACAAACAAGGAACGAGTACGGATTCGTTCATGCATTTCCATCGTTCAATTACGACAAGGAATGCGATGATCGTACAGTCGTCCATCTTTTCAATCATAGCGATTCTCATGTGCGAGATACAGTCATTATCACCAATGACATTTACTTCACAGAGAAGAAGAAAGAAAAAATCGTCCAAGATCTCAATACTCCAAAGGAGTATATCGTCATATCCAAAGTGGATGTAGGCAAAGAAGAAGATATCACTATCAAAGATGATTCTTCAACTCGTTTGACTGAAGTCAAACGTGCTACCAATCATATCTCCCAGTATTCATTTACGTTCCAAAATAAACAGTTGATTTTCAACTGTTCTGTTGAACAATAAAATAAATATAAAAATATTTATTTTATTCATTACTATTATTAATAGTAGTAGTAATATTACATTGAACTTGATTCAATAAATTATATTCAATAGTATTTTTTTTGAAAAATTTAATATGAATAATATCTCCAAGAAAAATTATTGTATTAGATACAGCTAAACTGATAGATAAAATGTATGTAACATTCACTATATCATATTGACAAGTTGAATCAATTTGGAAATAATAATTACATAGTAAAACTAAAAAGATAAAATGGATAGAGATCCATAGCATTCGAATATAAAGCATAAGAGATTTAACTTTATCCAATACTAAAAAAATAAATACTATATGAATCATATTAATTAATCCATATACAAATACAATCCAAAGAACTATCGGGGAAGAATAGAATGAACATTGTTGAATAATATGAATAAATGAAATATCAATGGAAGAAATAGATACCCAAAAAATGATATAAATAAGTAAAAAAGAAAGTACAGAAATTTTAATACATGTACTCCATTGAATCATAGTATAGTAATCCATCCCTATTTATTGTAATAAAATAATACAATAATAAATATTTATTCAATTAGACTATTCAATGTAGATAATAGATCGATATTATCTGAAAGGGATTCTGTAAAGTATTGAATGAATGATTTGTTTAATGATTTCTTTACAGGATTAATAAAGGATTTTTTTTCATTTAATACAGAGGGTTGAATCTTAATTCCCTGTTTAGACCATTCCTTTATTTTGGATAATTTATTTAATCCCTTTATTTCAGAGAATGTTCCTTCAATGACCAATTTCATGTCTGAATATTTCGGTAATTTGGGGGGTATAAAATCCTTCACATCTGATACAGGAATTTTAAATGTCCAATAGATAGGGGAATTAATGAATAATCTCTCATGGGAAATAGATGATGCATCTAGTTGAATTAAATGAATAGATTTTTGTGGAGATTCATTAAATGCATGTTGCATAGGAGCTCCAATATAAATAATATTGGAAGTTAATTCTTGATAATCATGGATATGTCCACTGAATACTATTGGATAATTTTTTTCCCAATGATCCCCTGTATCACTTTTTTGATTATTATACATTGCTCCATAAAAATCTTGATGAGCAAAAATGATTCTAGAATTTTTCCAATCCTTATCTAAAGTATCCAATGCTTCAACAAATCTTCCATTTGGGACATAAGGAACAAAAACAATATCTAGTCCTTGAATGGACTCCATTCTTGGAGTATCTATAATATAAATTGGATGATAATGTTCAGATTCTTCCCAATATTTGACCGCATTGAATGGATGTTCATCCGTTAGATAGACTGAATTATTAGGTCGATCGTGATTCCCAATCAAAATATATGTGGGGGCGTAGGACCTTAATAGGTTGAAAAAATCTATAGATTGAGAGAGAGCTTCCTGTCTAATATTTGCGAAGCGATCTAATACATCACCCAAACAAACAATTAAATCTGGATTTGTCTTATCTAATTGTTCAATGATTTCTTGAATCATAACTTGAGATCGTTGGAGAGTTCCAATCTTAAAATGTGGATCTCCAATAACAAAAATTTTAATCATTTTTTTTTATAGATTATTATTATTAATAATTAAATTATCAATCTAAAAAAAAATTTAAAAATAAACACCCTTTAAAAAAAATGACTCAGCGAGCAGTTTTAGTTGGTATCAATTATATTGGTACAAGCAATCAATTGAATGGATGTATCAATGATGTTTATCGTGTGGCGGATGTATTACGATCTGTATACAAATTTCCTTCTTCTAATATTACTATTTTGACCGACGATCAACCTCATTCATCCAATAAATACCCTATAAAATCAAATATAATTTCTGCTTTACAAAGTTTAATTAATAATACAAAGCCTGGAGATGTAGCCGTTTTCCATTATTCGGGACATGGAACGACAGAAAGAAATAACTACAGCACGGATTTACTCAATCCTAATATAGATGATGCATTAATTCCTGTGGATGTATTAAGTAATGGAAATTATAATCCATCTAAAGAAATATTAGATGAAGAATTATGGGGAATAGTTTCTCAACTTCCTAAGGGAGCATTCTTGTTCAGTGCTATAGATGCATGCCATTCCGGGACAGAATTCGATTTACCTTATTCACTCCGTATAGACCCATCGAACAAGTCAAAATATACTCTACAAAAAGTTGAACGACGTCCAGAAACTCAAGGAGCTATCGTCATGTTGAGTGGATGTAAGACAGACCAAACAAGTTTAGATGCAGTAGATAATAGAGGAAAACCTGCGGGAGCATTAACCTATGCCTTATGCGATTATATTATCCATCATACCAATAATTCAATTCATTTTGTGGATTTCCTAAATAATATTAGACAACAAATTATCCAAAATAATCCTGGAGTATCCAATATCCAAGAACCTCAATTAGATTTTGGACGAATGTGTGATGCAACATTAAATTTCACTCTCTTACCTTCTACTATAGCAGCTGAATTATCCACTGCAGAACAAAAAGATGTAAACTATATAATGGATAAAGTACGTTCAGTAACTATTAAACCTATAATTTCTAATCCAAGAATAAATACTCAAACAAAACATCAAAATCAACAATTTTTTTACCAAAAAAATCCAAATTATTACCCATTTTTAATGTTAAATAGACGATGATCACTAATTGATGAATCATTCTCTCATAAATAAATTGTTCCAAAAATAATTAATTATTTTCATTAATTATTTTGCATACAAAATTTACACCCTCAATTAGTAAATGCATCATGACTACCACCCACATTTCAAAAAAATGAACAAATTTTATTTATAAAATTGATAACAAATTGCTATTTTGGGGTATTTTTCACTTCTAAAAAATTTGTATATTGAGGAAATACTTGGATAAATTTTTTAAAATGATTCATATTAGGTAGAATAACAAAATCTGTGAGTATATAATCCAATTCATGTTCTGAAGGAGAATCGGGAATGGATACATCCTCTCTAAATACTCTAGCAGTTAAAATAGTTGAAAAATTATTATAGATATAACTTTTTTCATGAAAAAATCTCCAATCAGTAATACATATATCCTTTTCCTTTTTTGTAAAGGGATTCAATGCTTTTTCTACCCAAATATTTAGGTTATTTTTCTTTGTTTCAATCGCTTCTTCTATAAGTAATTCTCTAAATGTTTTATTCATTGTAGGTATAAAATCATCTTTTTGAATGAAAGGATTCAAGAATTCATATTTATCCATAACATATTCCTTTAATTTATCCGCAAATGCTATACGTATATAATTAGTCTTATAAGTAAATTTAATATCTTGAATGGAACCAGTTTTTGATAGAACTATCCAATGATCCCAAAATGATTCATGGATTAAATCATTATATACTGTATCTTTTCCAGATCCTTGATATCCGCAAAGAACTAATGTAGTCATTTATTATTTTACAAATTGAAAAAATTATAATTTTAAATATCAATTAAATAACTAGTATTCAATAATGGCTCGTTTCAAGTATACCGTTGGTAATGGGCTTACTTTATTGGATGAAGCTCAATGGGAACATTTTGAACGGATTTGTTCCATTTTGGAGAAACATCATATGTATTTTGATTTATCCCTTATGGGATGTGGAAAGACTTATATCGCTTTAGCGATATGTATCACGTTCAATTTACCTTTAATGGTTATATGTCCTTTGTCAGCTATATCCATGTGGAAAAGAGTATCTGATTTATATAAAGTAAAAATCATTGATATACTATCGTATGGAAAATTGAGAGGTCAAAAATCCACTAAACAATTGTCTCATCCCTATCTAACAAAGATAAATAATAATAATAATGATTCTATTTCATATCAAGCGACTGATTTATTCAGGACTATTTGTGGGAAAGGATTATTGTTAATTATTGATGAAGCTCAAAATATCAAAAACCCCGGTCTACAATCAAAAAGTGTTACTGCTTTATGTGATGCAATTAGAGAGACTGATAATTCATGCTCAAGATTTGCTATCTTATCTGCATCCCTTTTTGATAAGCAAGCTATGGCAATTCAAATGTTGAGGACTATTGGATTTTATGGAATTAATTCAGAAAAATTATATTATTATGATATAGGTGCAAGACAGAGAAATTATTCCGGGTATAAAGAAATTGTTCAAAATTGTAAGACAATTGATGAAGAATTAACGAAGGAAATTGCACTGGATTATCTCCCAGAATATAGTACGGATAATTCAACATTGAAACATATTCAATCAAACGTGTATAAACTCTTTACAAATGTTGTATTGGATAAATGTTCATCTACTATGCCAGACCCAGAACTTCCCTCCGAAATGAAAAATGGATTCTATTTGATTCATAATAATTCAATGCTAAAATTGGCGAATCAAGCAAAATCAAAGATTGAAAGGGCGACGAATTATGATGATTCTTCAGGGACAGTTTCTTTTGAATCTAAATCGTTGGATACCATTACAAAAAATTTGGTTCTTTATGAGATTTCTTTATTGGAAATTTGTGTAAGAGAAACAATGAAATGGTTTGATGATTTTCCTACAGGAAAAGTAATCATTTTTACGAATTATACTAAGCCATTGAAAATGCTTCATTCTGAATTAAAAGGATATGGAGCTCGAATTTTCAATGGGCAAATGTCCCCAAAAGAAAGAGAGGTAGTAGAGAAGAAATTTATGACCGATGATTCATGCAAAGTATTCATTGGGAATATGCAAGCTGGAGGATTAAGTCTTAATTTACAAGATATCAGTCCGGACGGATCCAAACCTCGATTGGTATTATTACTTCCGACCTATAAAATGATGGATTTGTATCAAGCGACTGGAAGAGCTGTTCGAAGAGGAATGACTTCAAAAACAACCGTTAGAATTGTGTATAATAAAGAATTCCCTCTAGCAGCAGTCTTCGATTCCATCGCACGAAAATCAGGCGTATTAATGGATATAAATAATAGATCTTCTGGATCTAAAAGAAAATACCCTGGAGAATTTGAATGTTTCTATGAAGACCATTCCATGATTGAAGAGAATTATTCTCCTTCCATCATTGAATGGATTGTAAAACAACAAGATTCATCTTTCCAAGAGAAGTTTTCTTTAGAAGAAACTTTGACGAAAGAAGAGGAAGAAACTCTAAAAGAATCCAATCAAGAGGAGGATGAAGAGGATGAATACTAATAAATAATTTATTTTATTTATTATAATTAATTAATCCCATATTTCATGATTAAATTCAGGAGATTTAATTGATATATTTTCAGGGGATTTAACTGTATTAAATTCTTCTTCAGAAGGCTGAATAATAGTATTTAATTTTTTATTTCTTTTTTCACGTAATTTAGAAATGATAGATGAAATAGATGATTTATTTGAGGGAATGGATTTTTTGTATACTATATTATTATTAGATTTAGAAGAAGAAGACTTTGTATCATATAATACTGAAATATAAAATATTCCATTGAGGGTAAAATTTTCTTGTGTACTTATACTAAATTGATATTGAGTATCATTAATTGATAATTTAGTATCAAATGCTACCCCTTTATATGAGAAAATATATTCTCCAGCTTCATTATCATAAAAATATGTTGTTACCGAAATTAAATTATTAAGAGAAAATGTAGATACAGGAATACTTCCTATAATTAATGGATATACTGTAATATTTGATGTACTATGATCTAATGTGACATGTTTAATTGTATTAGTTTCTGTAGAAGGTAAATTTTTAATATTAATATTTGAAATAATAGCTAAAATAAGACCTGCTATACTTATAATTAATAGAATAATAACAGATACACCTATAACCCATCCAAATGTAGTTTTGCTTACATTATTTGAGTGAGAATACTCTTGAGTATATCGTTGGATATTAACTGAATCAAAAGACATTTTTATTATTAATTTTAAAAAAATTCAAGAATGAAATTATAAAAATGCCTACATATGTCGTTAATGTAATTATACTTTCTCCTTCTACAGAGAAAGTTATTGTTCAACCCGTATATGTATCTAATAATAAATTAGAGGATGCATTTAAATACGTCAATGAATATGTACAATCCTATAAATTAATTTATAAGGCCGAACATGTTATTTCCCTTTATACCCCTGAAACTGTTCTTAGAGAAACATACATTGAACCTCTTACAAATAAAGTATTTACTTTCACAGTGACTATGTTTTAATACTTTTTTGATGATATAGAGATGAAAATTGAATAAATAATTATATTATAATTATAATATAATTATCATGAAGCGTTTTATTTGGACGTTTGAATTCTCTGAGTCTGAGGATCATTCCTCTTGGTTTTTTGAAGAGATTGAGGATGAATTGCCTATCGAAAAATATAACGATATGAAAAAACATTATACAGTTGAATTACCTAATACGAACCATTTATACGAAAGTTTCTTAGACTATATGACTCATCAAACTGAGTCATACTATGAAGTTCCTATTAAAGTGGTTGAAGTTTGGGCGGATCCAAATCATTCGTATATCTATCATATTTCAACTGCCCCACAACCATACAAGTATGTAATGGTTGTATTTGAAGTATAAATAAAAAATTTTTATTTATAAAAAAATGCTTTTTTTTGTTGTTTATTATAGACTATGTTTTTAATACTTCTTTGAAGATCTCTTCTTATGGCTGACACGGCCGTGAATATTACATACTGGTGAATTAATTCCAAGAGCTTTAGCACGTCTACAAGCGCATTTCTTTACCTTATTAGGTCTGGGGTCATCTCGGCGATAGGAAAGAGCTGCCTTAACTCGGGCAGGGGATCCAACAGGGAATGTGCCTGGGGTGGTTCCACAGAATGGACCTTCGGACTTTTTGTATTTTCCTAGGTTGGAAGCACCTGGAACCGTCTTTCTTACTTCAGTCTTAGTCATTGACTTTCTGGAGGATTTACGACCAGATCTTTTAGCTGAGATACGTTTAATACGATGGGTGAGAGTAGACATACGAGCGTCTGTTCTTCCTTTAATGGGTGAGCGACGACCTTTGAGGGGTGATCTGCGGTGGGATCTTTTGACGGATTTAGAACGGTAAGGAGAGAATTTAAGCTTTCGTGTGGATGAAGGCATTATTTTTTTAATTAATTATATTTAAATATAATTAAATTTATTTTTGATTAATAATATACAGAAATAATTCTTTTGATCCTAAACAATCATTAATTGAAATATGCCATTTTTTGTCAAAATCTTTTTTGAGGATAGTTTTATAGGCATGACTTAATGAACAAGCTTTAGGTGATTTTAGATATTGTTGAACCATATACATTAAATCATGATTCCATAGATTGAGCATTTGTTTCACGCATGGATTATATGGCCATCTAGAGAGAACGACTGCATCAAATCCTCCATTATAAGAAATAATTTCTGCATTGAATTGCTTTAGTAAAGTCATCCATTGAATAAAGAAGAGGAAACTGGAATAGGGATGATTTATAGATAATTTGGCGGATTGTTGAGCTATAATGTATCCATTTTCATCGAACAAAATATACGCAACATCTTTTAGAGTAACTAGTTCAGGTTGGACTGGAGCTGGGACTTTGGATGTCCCACAATCCACTATACAATAATGTTTCACATTTGGATTATATTCTACATTTGAATACCAAGGAATAGTTCTATCTGGAATCCATACATTAAGCCATGGTTCAATTGTATAATTTTTGGGTTGAGATTGAGTATTCAATAGTGGGACATACTCCATCAAATGATTGACCATATCATTATTAGTGAGATTTTGTTTGAATTTAATACGATTTTTACCAGATTTTTTTGGGTCAATATACATCATATTGTTTATTTCAATAATCCATTCTGATGGTTTATTATTTTTCCAAGGGTTTAATTTTCCTTGAATCCATTCATCTACGTTTATTTCATATATAGTATCATAATTATGAAGTAATAGACCATGCCCGTAAAATAAACTTCTCGCAAATCCATGGGATAATCTCTCTTGATGAGTTTGAATTTCAGGTTGATCTCTATGCATTCTCAAATACAGAGATATATGAATTTTTTTATTGAGAATCCATTCAATCCATGGCTCTCCTTGAAAGAGATAATTCATTGAATTATAATCTATTGGATTAAATTTTTCTTTTAAAGGTTCTATAGAACTAACTCTACCTCTAGTAAGGGTAGATAAATTAGAACTGATAGATACATTTCTTTTCAACCAATTAAACATTTTTTATATCATTTTTTTATTTTTAAATTAATACTTAGTAATCATTGTATCATTATGATCTGCGAAATATCTATCGAATAGGGTTGGTTCTTTCATTGCTATATGAAACCAAATAGTTACTTCCCATGTAACATATCCTTGAGAAAGGATGGAATAAATGAGTGAGGATTGAGCTTTTTCAAATTTATCTATTGCTTCCTTATCCCCCGCAAATAACCCTCCGCAAAAATACCATATCAATTGTAAAGGGTTACTAGGTTGAGGAATGACACATCCAGGAAGTCGAATTCTCCCTTTTGGGGGGATAGTGGACATTTTCATTACATTAGAAGAAAAATCTTCTTTGCAGATATAACTCAATCCAAAATCCATCCAAATAAAGTAATCTGATTGATAGGGGTTTAATTCACATGCTTTTTTCATCCAATGAACTTTATTATACATGAGAATGAAATAATCATGGGTATCTTTGGATGGATTCACCCCTACAGGAAGAGGGCATTTAAGGAATTTATTTCTTATCGGCCAATATTCTAATTCTTCCTTTTCGAAGGGTATAATAGTAATACTTTCAGGATTACATTCATCTATAGTAGGTTGTAATTTTTCTATAACATGTTTCTCTAGAAAAATAATTTTTTTTACAGTATCTAATCTAAGGAGTTTTTTTCCATGATTTAAGTAAAAATCCACCGGTCGATACTTTTCCAATGATGGATCATATAATGTTCGATCAATAAATGCAGAAACTATAGTAAACATTTTATTTAAATGAAAAGACTTAGTTTAAATAAAAAAAATGTTTTCATTATCTATTCCTATATTTTGTATCAATGTAAAAAATAATATTCATAGATGGGAGGAAATGAATACTAGATTTAAATTTTTTGGATTAAATGTAATTCAATGGGAAGCAACGATTCCCTCTGATTTATCTTCTTCTCCTTATACATGTAATCCAGAATTAAAACCAACTATAAAATCATGCGCTATATCCCATTATCGTATTTGGGAACATATGCTTAGAGAGAATATACCTAAAGCATTAATTTTAGAAGATGATGCATGCTTTCGAAAGGATTGGATGGAAATAATTAATCCTGTCTTGGAAAAAATTGATGTATTAGATACCAGATGGGATTGTCTTTTATTAAATGGATTAGAAGAATGTTCACCCCTTAATACATGGGTTCGTACAATGGAAAATATGGGTGGAGCAGGGTATATCCTCTCAATTAGAGGGGCTGAATTTATGGTGGAATATTTCAAAAATGGTTTAATTCCAGCCGATGGAATGACGGTTACTCTTCAACGAAGAGGACATAGCTATTGCTTCTTTCCTTGGTTAGTTATTCAAAAAGGGGATAATAGTGATTTACAAACATTGACACATTTAGAAGCAGATAAAAATAAAGTCGATAGATTATTGAATAAGTATGGATACGATCGATCTAATTATATTTAAAAATGAACTGATTTTTTTTTACAAAAATTTTTAATTTGTAAAAATGGAATACTTTCAATCGTATGATTGGAAGATTGATGAATCAAAAAATTCAGTGGAATATGATGAATTACGAGCGTGGTGTTTGAATAGAGAATCTATTCCTTGCTTAGTAAGAATATCTGGAATTCCTAGCTGTTGTTATTTAGAATTTCCTGAGGGATTTCTCAATACAAGAAAGAATGTCAATGATATTATTTTCAGTTTAAAGTCTTGTATCGCCCCAAAATTGGCGAATGGTAAGAAAGATTTTGAAGCGGCGAAATACATCCTATTGAAAGTGGAAGTTCAACGAGATATAACATTTCTTTATGAAAGTAGAAAAGGAGATGTAGTATATATAGAAGTAATTAATGTAGCAGCGTTGAGACGTATCCAAAAAATTTCCAGTATGGGAGGAATGTTTATCGGAAATAATAATACTAAGATTGAATATAAAGTTTGGGAGGCGGATATTCCCATGCATGTTAAATTACTGGCTCAATCCAAGCTCGCATTTTGCCAATGGTTTACTGGGGAGAATGAATTGGTTCATGAAGATGATAAAATTTCATATCTAAAAAATGAATATTGGATGGATGCAAATTCAATTAAACCTATCCCTTTGGAAGAATCCACTTCATGGGTTACCCATCCGGGAGTTTTATCATTTGATATAGAATGTTTCAGTAGTAATCCAAAACGTTTACCCGTAAAAGAATCTGCAAGTGATGTAATAACAATGATTTCATGTCTCTATTTTAGAGATGGGAAAATTGACTCCACTTTAGAGAGATACATTATCGTAAATGGAGAATGTAATGATATAGAAGGGTCTACAGTAATTGTTTGTAGGAATGAAGTGGATCTATTGAAAGAATTTCTTGAATTAATTAAGAAATTGGATCCAGAAATTCTTCTTGGATTTAATACACAAGGATTCGATATCCCCTATATCGACCAGAGATTGGAGAGGAGATTTATTTCATGGGGTGATACATCCCGAGTGAAGGGTCAAATTCCATTCGTGAAATGCCAAACAACTTTTTCAGAAGCATATGGACATCAAACAATGTATCTCATCAAAAATATGGAAGGAAGAATTCATTTTGATTTGATGAATATTGTAAAGAGAAATGAAAAATTGAGGAAGTATTCATTGGATTTCGTTTCAAAGCATTACTTGGGGTATGGAAAGCATGATGTTAGTCCGCAAGAAATGTTTGCTATTTATGCTAGATACAAAAATGCTAAGACTGAGAAAGAATTAAAACAGTCTATTGAAGAAACCACTCGTGTGGCTAAATATTGTATTCAAGATTCTGAATTAGTATTGAAATTGTTCCAAAAAATGACTGTATGGATTGGATCCCTTGAAATGTGTAATGTCGTTCATTGTATTCCTAGTGATTTATATACTAGAGGTCAACAGATTAAATGTAATGCGCAAGTTTATACCGCCGCATACCATTCTGGGTATATCGTGGATTACGTTGGGACTGCATTTGACTATAAAGGGGCATATGTAAAAGAACCCTCGCCGGGCTTGTATAGTCCTGTATGTGGATTAGATTTTGCAAGTCTATACCCCAGTATTATTCAAGCGTATAATATATGTTATACAACATTCACTTCTCCATCAGATAAATATACCGATGAACAATGCCATATTTTCGATTTTGATGAAGAATTTGAAATGAAAGTGGATAAGGAATCAGAGGAAGCAAAAAAGTATATTACAGATAAAGAACAGGAACATGAAGATGATTCAGACGATGAAGAGGATGAAGAATTACAAAATGATTTACAAAATTCTAGAAAGAAAAAAATAACGATTCATAAGAAAGTTCATTACAATTTTAGATTCCTTAAAAAGGAAGTGAAAGAAGGATTAGTTCCTATGATTGTTAGGAAATTAGTTACTGAGAGAAAAGCTGTTCGAAAGCAAATGGAGAAATACTCCAAGACTGATTTGACGTATATCATCTTGGATAAGCGTCAATGGGCTTTGAAAATTTCTGCGAATAGTATCTATGGATTTTTGGGGGTTAAGAATGGTATTCGTCCATTTATTCAAGGGGCTATCGCTGTTACTTATATGGGTCGTGTATCTATTAATAAAGTGAATGATTACCTCATTTCAAAAGGATTGAAAGTAGTCTATAATGATACTGATTCCGCATACGTAAATGTTGATGTACAAAATATCAAAGATGTATATGAAGTGGGAGAACAATTGTCCAAGGAAGTAAGTGCTTTATTCCCTCCACCGATGAAATTGGAATTTGAGAAACCCTTCAAAATGCTTGCTATTAAACGAAAAAAGTATGCCTATGTCATTATTGATACAAATGGGGAATTAGCTAGAGATAAAGATGGAGAGATTAAGATTGATACAAAAGGAATCATTACAGCTAGACGAGATAATTGTAAATGGAATACTGATACGTATTATAAAGTATTAATGAATGTAATGACTGGAGTTCCTGTTATTGAAACTGCGGATGTAATTTTTTCTTCTATAGAAGAATTATTTTACGATCATGTCAATCCATATGATTTAGCTGTGAATAAATCCTTGGGAGCGAATTATAAGTCTGAAACAGCCACAATGAAAGTATTCGGAGATTTATTGAAAGAAGAAGGGCACCCTGTTGAGGCGGGGGAACGATTGGATTATGTGATTGTTGATACGGGAAATAAAAAAGATAAACAAGGGAAAAAAATGCGACTAGTTGAAATGTTTATTGATAATGAAAAGGATGAAAAGATAGATAAAATGTATTATCTAAAAAATGTTTTGAGGAATAATATTGACCAATTATATAGTATTGGATATCAATCTGTATGGAAAAAAATACCTTCAAATGTAGGAATTAAAGTGGGAGCTAGATCATTTAGACCTTTAAATGAAATTTGTTCATTCATTATCGATTCTTTAGAAGGAGGAATGAAAAATTTGAAACAAACACGACAAACTTATATGGGGTTATTGAATAAGTATATATAGATTAGATAAATATTATTAAAAAAATAATATTTTTTTATTATGTCATTTTTTCAAGCAACGCACATCGTCTGTTGATAGATTGGTTGCTGAATGCACTTCTCAGGAACATAGACATGCGTCCACATTCCATTGATCTCGAGGTACATCCTGACATAATTCATGGCATATTCATTGCCGTTGATTTCTGGCAAGGCTTGATCTTCTTCGACTTCTTCAACTTCTTCATCGTGCATGAAGATGATTTCTTCTTCACTGACGATTTCCTCTTCCTCCTGAAGAGGAGGAGAGAGGACTTGGCTTTCTTCTTCTTCCACTTGCATGGTTGGAAGTGGAGGGAAGTTTTCGGGGGTCATCTCTGGGACCTTCTGCTCAGGAATTGGGTGCATGAATTGGCACTTGTTTCCTGTACGCATCTCATAATCGCAATTGGCTCCATGCCAGCACATTTCTTGCTCCTTAGGCGGCGGGTGAATGAATTGGCAAGGCTTTCCAGTGCGCTTTTCATAGTCGCAATTGGATCCATGCCAACAC
>Ga0208506_1000301_pt1 | contig 18142 bp, 16 predicted proteins | sample CryBogCBH29Jul08_FD_184616 | JGI IMG/M metagenome (GOLD analysis project Ga0208506, IMG submission 184616) | Freshwater microbial communities from Crystal Bog, Wisconsin, USA - CBH29Jul08 (SPAdes) | ecosystem: Environmental > Aquatic > Freshwater > Lake | place: Crystal Bog, Wisconsin, USA... | reverse complement strand
CAGATTAGGAAGCCTATCAATTTCAACCCACTTCCACTCAGCAAATTCAGGCTCTTCAGTTGCAATATTTATTTCTTTTTCATCGCCAGTAAATTTCAGCAACAACCATTTTTGTTTTTGGCCTCGGTATTTACCATTCCATAATTTACCAACCAAAGACTGGGGCACATCGTAATAAAACCAGTTTTTACTTTCTGCAATAACCTCAACGCTCCTAATGTTGGTTTCTTCCAAAAGCTCGCGAATACCAGCCTCTAAAATTGTCTCATCCTCATCTATTCCACCTTGCGGCATTTGCCAAGTATCGCCTTTGCTATCTAGTCTTTTACCAACAAAAATAAGGTTATCTTTATTTACAACCATCATACCCACTCCTCTCCTATAAGGAAGATCGTGACTATTGATTTTTTCTTTTCCCATACTAGTTACCCTTATCGAATATAGAACTTATAGGCACAATTTCTATACCCTCGCCACTGACCCTATTATACCAATCTTTTATTGCATTAATACTGTTATAACTTATTCTTAAAACCCCTATTGCTTGATCTTGCGTTGAGGATAATTTCTCAAGATAAGCAAGCCCTTGTTGAAGATTTGAGTCGTTAATTTCTAAATCAAAAGCTCTTAATTTTATCGATGCTCCTTCCTCAGATTCAAGCACTGAAGTCTTATTTTTAACTCCATAAAACAACACGGAATTTAGATCGTATATCTTTTTAATTGTCGCTTCCAATGCTTTTTCTTTTTTTAAGAATTCCTCGTTACCTGTATTATAAAACCCTAAACTACCTTGAGTCATATTATGTATTTCCTGAATCCTATTTGTGATTTCTTTTTCTCCTAAACTAGATAGTAAGTCTAATTTTTTTGCTGTAGTTTTATTTGTAGAAAAAGGAATGTTTATTAAAAAACTTCTTTTATTCTGAGAGAGGAAAGCTACATTCTTATCTATAAATTTATTATATGGAGAGAGTCCAAAACTAGTGCCCGTTGGTAAAAGGCTCATTACCTTTTCGACCTGAAGCTCACCAAAATTATCATCTATTATGAGACAAATATGCCTTTTCTTCACAAAAGGCAATTGGTCTTGTACGGTCTCAACCACGTAACTGACTTTTTGACCAGATATTTCTTTAACTGTCATCCTATCTGATTCTTTTGAGACGCCAATAATTATGATTCCAATCCATAGGAAACAAAATATAGCGGAGCATATAGCTATAGATAAAGATAGCTTCTTTTTTCTTATCATATTTGCAGATCTATTTTTCATTTGCAGTCAGATTATAAATGCCAAGGGCAATTATATAATCATTTTATATTTTTTGCAGAATTTATTTTTAACTATTTGTATTTTTTATTTTCAAAATGCTATATGTCCAAAATATTTCCCAGAGACTCCCTCTTTTTTAAAGCCTGCTCTTGTATAAAGATAAATCTCTCTTCTGGGTTCTTGCCCATCAGCCTATCAACTTGCTCAGATAGTTCTATCATATCATCCTTCATCTTAATATTGACTAGAACCCTTGTATCTACATTCATAGTTGTTTCTCTTAACTGCGCTACTGTCATTTCACCTAATCCTTTAAATCTACTGATATCTACCCTAGCAGTTTTCCCTAGTTTCTTAAGTATCACTTCCTTTTCTTCGTCATTCTTAGCATAGAAACTGCTCGCACCTTGAGATATCCTATATAAAGGCGGTTTTGCAAAGAATAAATGGCCATTTTTTATCAGATCCGGCATCATAGTGAAGAAATAAGCCATAAGCAAAGTAGCTATATGCGCACCATCAACGTCAGCATCAGTCATTATTATGACTCTTTCATATCTTAAATTTTCTTCTTTATAGTTGCTTAAGACGCCACAGCCAAGAGCTATTTCTATATTAGAAATCTCGGCATTATGCTTAACTTTGTCTGCTGCATTACTTACAACATTTATAACCTTTCCCCTAAGCGGGAGGATCGCTTGGTAATTTCTGTTTCTTGCTTGCTTAGCAGACCCCCCAGCACCATCTCCCTCGACTATAAATAACTCAGTTCCTCCACACTCCTGATTTATACAATCAGCAAGCTTTCCAGGTAGTCTAAATTTTTGTGTGAGATTTTTTCTAGAAACCGCTTTCAGGGCTTTGCGGCTCATCCTATCTTCTAGGTTAAAATTTATATATTCCAATAACTTTTCTGCATCTTCTTTATGCTCGTTCAGCCAATGGTCAAAAAAGTCTGATACTGCAAGTTCTATCGGCTTCTGTATTTCGCGGTTAAGCAACTTATCTTTAGTCTGACCCTGAAATTCTGGGTTTGGAATAAAAATGGATACTATCATTTTTATTCCACCTACTATGTCTTCTATAGTGATCTGATCAGCCTTCTTGTATTTGATCATCTGCGCGTATGCTTTCAGTGATTTAAGAAGAGCAGATTTAACGGCCTGCTCATGTGAACCACCAAGGCTAGTTTTGATGGTGTTACAATAAGAGATGATTTGAGAATCTTTGTCATCCCAACCTATGGCCCATTGAAGCTCACAACCACAAGATTTTATCTTCGTTTTTCCTATAAAGAAATCCTTTGTAATTTTATCGTGACTAACCCAAGTATTTATATAATCAGCAAGTCCATTGGGAAAATGTATAATCTCCTTTTTAGGAACTTTTGATTTCTCTTCTACATCAATTTCACAATTCCATACTATCTTTACCCCATTATATAAATATGCCTTAGACTTGATAAATTCATATATTGTTTTATAAGAAAAGTGATTGTTACTGCCAAAAATCTCATCATCAGGTTTGAAAGAAATTTTTGTACCAGTTCTATTTTTTAAATCTCTAATATGTTTTAATTTTGTTTTAGGGATGCCTTTAGAGTAAGTCTGACCCCATACCTTTCCATCTCTTGTTACTTCAACATTTAGCATTTCAGAAAGTGCGTTCACAACCGATACCCCTACCCCATGTAATCCGCCAGAAGTCTGGTAAGTTTTATTGTTGAATTTACCACCAGAATGCAATGTCGTCATTATTACTTCCAATGCAGATTTGTCTTTATATTTTGGATGAATGTCAACAGGAATACCCCTGCCATTATCTTCTATCTCAACCACATCATTGTTTTTTAATGTGACAGTAATTCTATCAGCATGTCCGCTTATGACCTCATCCATTGAGTTATCAAACACCTCTTTAACCAAATGATGTAAGGCAGCATTGTCTTTGCCACCTATATACATACCAGGACGAAGTCTCACTGGCTCCAACCCCTCAAGAACTTCTATGTCTTTTGCTTTGTATTCTTCGTTTGATTTCATTCTTCCTCCCTTAGCTCTAGCCAATTGGCTTGTATTGCTTCTAAGATTTTTTCATTACATTTATCATCTTCGTCATTAAAGCCCTCTAAATCTGTGATCATCTTCCTGAGCGCAGTAAATCGAACGCTCAAAATATCAAACTCAGGATATTCTTCTTGTAAAGCTTCAGCTATTTCCTCAATATCAAGCCACTTCATCCGCTCCTCTTTCTTTTAATTTATACATGTCTCTATCGTCAAAGTGATGCATGGTTTTTGACCAGTAATGGGGCTTAAATACAATCTGGTACATAGCAATTATAGCAGAGATAGAGTGTAATAAGTAATAAAAAGGATATAAAATCACAAAAGTTAATCTTGTTCCTTGCCACTCACTTCTGCTAATAGCAATAGAAGCAAAAGAAACAGAGGCAATAACCCAAGATACAAGATTTATAATGCTCATATACCTGATAAATAAATCAAAGCCAGAATTACCCAAAAATATACCGCTAATTATAAGCGTCACTTGCAAAAAATATGTTGCGATCGGAAGGATCAAAAATCCATAAAAACCAATAATTTCAGAAATGGTAAACTTCCCTAAATCTCTTATATGTACAATATATGTCTGCATATGCCCTTTTATCCAACGCGATCTTTGATTAATCCAACTTTTCAGATCAATAGGAGCCTCTTCCCATGTAGTAGAATCTAAAATTTTTGTTCTATACCCGTTTTTTGCAATTCTGTAACCAATATCAGCATCTTCTGTCACATTATATGGATCCCAGCCTCCAGAGAATTTAAGCATCTCTATCTTAAAATGGTTGCTATTTCCACCTAATGGGATTGGCATATTTAGCTTCTCTAAGCCGTTAAGAAAAAAACCAAACCAAATTAAATATTCGACAGAAAATAAAAATGAAAGCAAAGTTTCTTTGAAATTGAAACAAGATAATTTGGCTTGCAAACATGCGACATTTTTTGGCTCACTACGAAACATTTGCACGGCCTTTAAGAGTTGATCTGGCTCAGGCCTATCCTCTGCGTCATATATTGTCAGATATTCACCCATTGCAAATTTCAAAGCATAGGAGCATGCTTTAGGCTTGGTCTTTGGATCGCTTTTAGGAACGCAAATTATTCGAAACAGCCCATCATAGTTTTGTTTCTTCAAAAAGCTTATAGTTTCACGATCAAATTGCTCTACTATAATTATTATATCTAGTTTGCTTTTTGGATAATCTAGCTTTCTCATCGAAGATAAAAGCCTCTCTATTACCAACCCTTCCTTATATACAGGAAGCAATATACTATAAATTGGCAAGTTTTTCCTATCAAGCCTAGTTTTCACAGAAGCTTTATTCATTCCTTTGAAAAAGATTAGGATTTTAAACAAAAGATTTAGCAGAAAAACAATATTTGCCGCAACTAATATTGACCTTAATATAAAGCCAGGAAACATAAAAATATAAAACAAAAAACAACACAATATACTGATAAAAATAATTTTTTGATTCCTTGAAAATAAAATGTCAGATGAGCAAGTTTTATCAACAACTCTAAGCTCTTTTCTTACAACATCTAAAATCACGTTTCCAAAATTTCTCTGTATATTTAAAATGATATTCTGTGGTGTGGTATAAACCAGTCTAAAGCCATTAGGATATTTTAATCGAAGATACGAGAATAGATGGTCACTTATCTCCGTTATAGCAACCAAGGTGATGTTTCCAGCTTTTCTCCATGGTAAAAAATTATACTTTGTATATTTAAACACGTCTTCTCGAATTAAAAGATCTTTGTCACAAGGATTCTTTTTTAAATCAATATATTGAGAGTTTAAGTGATCTGCTAAAGCTTCATAAACATAATGGCTACTAACTATACCCTCTGCTATAAGTGTTTTTGCTAAATTCTCTTTATTGTTTTTTGCTATTGATAGAGCTCGCTTTAATTGATCTGAAGTAATTAATTTCCTATCTAACAATAAAGTTTCAAATTGCACTTCTTCATATTCGAATTCTTCTATAGACTTTCCTTCAACCATGATAAAATATGCTTTAGATTTGTTATGCCCCTTCTAAAAAACGATACATTATTCTCGAATTGTGACCCATGTATTAAGCCAAGAACAGTTGAGAAAGCTGGATTTTCATAAAGATTTTTATATAGGATAGAGTTATTGGGTGCCCCTACCCTAGCACCAAGACCATATTTGCTTTCTACAAAAGGAATAATTGCTTTTATTTGGCTTGATCCACCAGTAATAACTATCTTATTAAAACAAGAGCGATTCTGTCTTTTTTCTTTTATTTTTTGCATTATAAGCTCAAGAATCTCAGATACTCTTGCTGTAATTACTCTACTAAGCAGCTCGAGATCTATTTGCTTAATATCCGCAGAATTCTCCCTTTTTATTTCGACGAATCTTTTTTCTGTCCTATGCGGCGTTTTCACCTCCCCGTATGCAATTTTTAACTCCTCTGCTTCATCAAAGCTTAGAGCAAAATACGAGGCAATATCCTTGGTAATAGCGTTGCCACCAAAAGGAACGGCTCCGCAAAATATTATCTTTTTCCCCTTATAGACCGCATAATCAGAACAACCCGAACCCATATCGATCAAAACGCACCCGCTTTCTGCTTCTTCTATAGTAAGACAGCTATTTCCCGATGCCTCGGATGATAGGATAAATTGATTGATCTTTAACTGACATCTTAATAAGCAAGTACCAATATCAACCAGATATTGTACTGGTATTGTTACTATGTGAATGTATGAGGTTAGTAGATTGGCAAACATAAATTCTGGATCTTGCACATTTTTTATACCGTCTAGATCGTGACTGATCACGTTATAGCTGAGCACCTCATTCTTTGACATATCAATTCTATCAAAAACTATGCGCTTAATTCTTTTTATGTCTGATGGAAGAATCTGCCCCCCTCCAAAATTAGTCCTTATTGTCATTGAATTTGAGCACATTAGCGGATTAGAAAAACTCACTGCAACCCTATCAATATTTCGCCTTGCCATCTTCTCGGCCTCGTAAACCGCCGAAGATATTAAAGACCTAAGAGCCTTTTGATCCTTTATAACACCATTTGATACCCCTATAGACTTGCTCTGCCCAATTCCTATAATCGATATACCACCAATACCCTTCTCTGCCACCAAAACAACTGTCTTGGAGGTACCTATATCTAAAGCTGCTATAATACTGCTGTTTTGAGCAAACATAAAATATTGACCTTTACTATCTTTGTGTTATCTTGTTGCAAGATTTATTATAAATAATTAAATTAGACAATTCCAATGGAAAACCAAGCACAAAACAAACCTTTCGTAGCCGTTAATTCTCAATACGTCAAGGATTTATCTTTTGAGAACCCCGACTCTCCTGCAAGTTTCACCGCAATTCAGTCTCCACCTAAGATAGATTTGGCCCTAGATGTAAAGGCAAAAAACATAGACGGAGACAATTACGAAGTTGTTTTAAAGGTAAGCTGCAAAGCAACTCATGAACAAACAACGCTATTTGTAGCTGAACTAGAATATGCTGGCCTCTTCACTGTAAAAGATTTTGCTGATGAAGGGCAAAAAGAACAAATTTTATTGATCTATTGCCCTAGTATATTATTTCCTTTCGCTAGAAGAATAATCGCGGACACGACTAGAGATGGTGGATATCAGCCTTTGATGATAAATCCTGTGGACTTCGCAACTCTATATATACATCAAAAACAACAAGCAGAAGCATCTAAGAAATAATTTCTTTTTTACTCCAGGCATTGTTTTTTATAGTTTTAATGAATTCTTTGTGTTCATTCGTATCTTGTTGATATGAGAACTTTCTTGCTGGAATGACGCTCTTAGCTTTATTTTGCATTACGTGTTCTTCATTTTTGTTAGAGGTAATTTTGCTCAAACCGAACTCAGACTGTATTCCGTTTATTAGCCTTATATAGACCTCGTATAAAAGCTCGGAATCTAACAAGGCACCGTGCCCCTTCTTTTTTCTGTCTTCCAGGCTTATACCATATCTTTTGCACAAAGAGTCTAAGCTCACAGATGCACCAGGAAAGCTTCTCCTAGCCAAAAACAATGTATCTATAACATTATTCTCGTTTATCCCCTTATAATCTAACAATCCAAGCTCATGATTAAGGAAGCCCACATCGAAAGATGCGTTATGCGCCACAATCTTGCTGTCGCCTATGAAAGCGATGAAATCCTTAGCCACCTCTCTGAATTTTGGCTTTCCTTCAAGAAACTTGGACGATATACCATGAATGTAAAAAGCAGAATCAGGCATATCCCTTTCTGGGTCCAAATATACATGAAATATATTATCGGTTTTTGTTTTATTAATTATTTCTATGCAGCCTATCTCAACTATTTTATGGCCCTTTTTTGGATCAAGCCCAGTTGTTTCTAAGTCTAAAATTATTTCTCTCATTTCTTTTTTAATATCTCCGAATATATATCAAAAACCCTAGCCTTCACTTCTTCAAAAGACGCATCGCTATCTATTAAATAGTCTCCTTTGGATTCTTTTTCTTTGGAACTTAGCTGCCGCTCCAATATCTTTTTGAACAATACCACACTTAATCCTCGCTTAACAGCCCTTTGTTTTTGCGTCTCATAAGAACAAGTGGTTACAATAACTTTATCATAGCCCTTCTCCATTCCTTTTTCGTATAATAAAGGCACCTCTACAAACACGAAATTGTTGTTGCATGTTTCTATAAACCTTTGAAGATTTCTTCGTAGAGCGGGATATATTGCGTCTTCTAGCAAACTAAGTTTGTTTCTGTCTCCGAAGAATTCTTCTGCAATGTTCTTGTTGTCCGCAAACCCGGGAAAAAGCCCTTCTAGTTTCAACTTTACCTCTTCATCGCTTTCTTTTATTTTCTTTATTTCTGAGTCGCAGCTAAAAACAGTTGCTCCTAAACCCTCTAAAATATTTAGCACGCTAGTCTTTCCAGTACATATTCCACCGGTTATACATATCAATGTTCGTTTCTTTTCTTTTTCTTCCATTTATAGTACTCTTGTATTATTTTAGCCGCTATTTCTTCAACGGATTTATCGCTCACATCTATTGTCATCCAGTTGTTTTTTGTGCATAATTTTCGAGCCTCTATAGCCTCTTCTTCCACCTTTTCAATGTCTGCATATGATGTGTTTGTATGTTCATTTATTGAAACTAGTCTGTTTTTTCTTATCTCAACAAGCCTTCCAGGAGACATTGATAGCCCAACTATAAATGAGTTCGTAAACTCCTTTAGGTCTGGAAATTTATTACCTAAAACAAATGGTATATTGGCCGTTTTATATCCTCTATACGCCAAATACATTGACGTAGGAGACTTTGATGTTCTTGATGGCCCAACCAATATCATGTCGGCGTCTTTCATGTTTTCTGTGTATTGGCCGTCATCGTGAGAAATAGCAAAATTTATCGCATCTATTTTTTTAAAATACTCTTCGTCTATTACGTGCTGCTTTCCGGGTTCTGGATTAGGATCTTCATGTATATATGCAGACACTTTTGAAACTAACTCGTCCAATATCCCAACGCACATAACACCTAAATCCGCACATTTTTTTTCCAACTCTCTAACATGTTCCTTGTTAGCTATGGTGTACATTACTATGCCCTTTCTCTTTTCTATCAAAGAAATGGCCTTTTCTAACTGAAACTCACTCAATACCAAGGTCCATAAATATTCCTTGGTCTCTATGTCGTCAAACTGAGAAAAAACGGCCCTAGCAACCGCAAGAAGCGTGTCCCCGGTAGAGTCAGAAACAAGGTGAATGAATATTTTTTTCATATGTATAAGATGTGCATAATATGTATATAATTTTGTGGTTTTTTACTTTATCACAAACAGCTACCAATTGGTACAGAACTTATCAACATGTGAGTATTAATAAAAAAATATCCACATAGAAGCTGTACTTATATTGGTTTTTTATTTATGCTCTGGTTGTTTTCTTGTCCCGCAATGTGGTTATCTCTGTGGATAAAAAATATACACATAAATTACGGGTGCCTATTACTACTTACTATATTCTTAATTATATATATTATTATTAGTATGTCCCAGATAAAAAATTTGGTCGATAAAAAGACGCTAAGTAGGACTCCTATTTGGCTAATGAGGCAAGCCGGTAGATACATGCCTGAATATCAAGAAATAAAGAAAAAAACTAAGAGCTTCTTAGAGATGTGTTACTCTCCTGAGATAGCTTGTGAAATAACATTACAGCCAATAAAAAGATTTGATTTTGATGCCGCAATAATATTTTCTGATATTTTAGTTATTCCAAATGCCCTAGGTTTGAAATTAGATTTTTTAGAAAAGATAGGGCCTGTTTTAGAAAGACAAGAAATGTCAGATGTAGCACTGAAGAAATTAGACTTAGAGGGGTTTGAGTCGTTCTTAAAGCCCGTTTATCAAGCCGTATCAAGCGTTAAAGATAGGTTGTCTTCTGAGAAAGATCTAATAGGGTTTTCTGGCGGGGCTTGGACGTTATTTTCATATATGGTTGAGGGGACTGGTAGTAAAAATTTTGAATCTGCTAATTTGGCGATATTAAACAACAAAAAAGAATCAGAAAGACTTATTGAAATTTTAGTAGAGGCAATATCAAAGCACTTGGTAAATCAAATAGAAGCTGGAGCTACCTCCGTTCAAATATTTGATTCATGGGCTGGAGAGATTATGCCAGATAAATACGAGGATTTCATAGTAAAACCAACAAAAAAGATAGTTGAATATATAAAATCAAAAAGCAAAAACACTCCAATCATAGGTTTTCCTAGGGGGTCAAATTTCAAGTATGAGGAGTATGTGGAAAAAACTGGCGTAGATGTTTTGGGTATAGATCAAGAGCTTCCTTTGAGGTGGGTAAAAGAACGGCTTTTTGATAAGGCGATAATTCAAGGAAATATGGATCCAATGATTTTATTGTCCGGAAAAGAAGATATATATAGGCATTTTAACTCAATAGAAGGTTTTTTTGGAAGTGGAAAGTATATTTTTAACTTAGGAAGAGGCGTCCATAAAACAACGCCAATTGAAAACGTTCACTACTTGATTGATCTAATTAGAAAAACACAATGAAAACAGCGATAGTGCTATTTAATCTTGGAGGGCCTTTAAAGCCAGATGATGTTAAGTTGTTTCTTTTTAATCTTTTTTACGACAAAGCAATCATAGATTTACCAAACCCATTTAGATGGATTCTTGCTAAGCTAATATCTGGCCTTAGGGAAAAAAAGGCTATTAAAATTTACGAGAAGCTGGGAGGGTCCTCTCCTTTGTTAGAAAACACAAAGAGACAAGCGCTTGGATTAGAAAAAAAATTGTCTAGACATCTAAAGTGCAGGGTGTTTATCTCGATGAGATACTGGCATCCCTTTTGTTGCGATGTTATAAAAGAGCTTGAGGAATACGGTCCTGATCAAATTTTATTATTGCCTTTATATCCCCAGTTTTCTAGCACAACAACCGGATCTTCTTTTGAGGATTTTTATAAAAGTCAAAGCGCTAGCTCTTTAAGTAACGTACCAACAAAAGGAGTGTGTTGTTTTTTTGGCAATAGCCTTTTCATAGATGCGCATGTATCTTTAATCGTGGACGAGCTAAAAAAAATAAAGCAGCCAAGCACTAAAATTTCATTGTTATTTTCTGCTCATGGTCTGCCGATTTCTGTTATAGAAAAAGGTGATCCGTACGAGGATCAGATGAAAAAAACCGTCAGTTTAATAATGAAAAAACTAGAAAAACAAGGAATCAATCACGTTATTTGTTATCAAAGCAAGGTTGGATTAAAAAAGTGGCTTGGCCCATCTACGCAAGAAGCAATTATTGAGGCTGGAAAAAGGGGGGACTCTATTGTTGTGGTTCCTGTATCTTTTGTGTCAGAGCATTCAGAGACTTTGGTAGAGCTAGATATGGAATATAGAGATTTTGCTACTAAAAATGGGGTAAAATCCTATCATAGGGTAAAAGCATTAGGTACAAACGAGATCTTTCTTGATTCTTTGAAGGATATGTGTTTAAAATTGCTGAAGATTGTGACGACAGAGAAGGATATTCTGGTTTCAGATAACATATCCTATTCTTGCTCTGATCAATTCTGTAAATGCAAAAATAATTACAAAAAGTAGGGCTGCTGTGTTGGATGAATATTATGAGTGGATAAAAGCAGTGCATGTTATTTTTATGACTGCATGGATGGTTGGTATGTTTTATTTGCCTAGACTATATGTTTATCATAACGACTCTAAGAGAGGGTCTGAGAAAGACAAGGTGTTCCAGTTGATGGAATCTAGGCTTTTAAAAATTATAATGGCTCCAGCTGCGGTTATAACAGTTCTTACTGGCATAATTCTTGCAAGTATTTACGGTTTGAGTGCTTTCGGCTTTTGGTTCCACATAAAGGTATTCTTGGTGGTGATTTTGGCTGTCATGCATATACTTTTAGCGAAGTATGCAGAAGACTTTCGCCACGGTACAAGCGAAAAAAAAACCAGGTTTTTCAGGATTTTTAATGAGTGCGTCACCGTTGTGTTTATGCTTATAGTAATTATGGTTGTGGTCAAGCCGTTTGAAGAATAATAATTTTAGACATGGTATAATATGTTGACAATCCTCGGCTTTGAGGTTACCATGTGCTTGCGCTCTTGTTTAGCTGAGTCGCAGTCTATATTAATCAAAATCTAAACCAATCGAACTTTTAACAACTATTTATATCTTTTATGACATACCAAGAAAATGAGGTTACCGAGTCTTCTGCTGATCCTATTGTTTGTTCAGTTGAGGGAAATCAAGAAATTCAACAAGAAAATCAAGAGCCACAAAAGCATCAAAGGCATAAAAATCATAGCAACAGTAAAGGAAGTAGCCACAATAAAAAAAGAGAGAATCAGGACTCCGAGCCAGATCAAGAAGTTGATCCATCTAAATTAATTTTATTAAAAGATTTAAAAAGAAAGACTCCAACTGAGCTAGTAGAGATTGCAGAAGAGCATGGGGTTGAGAACCCAGGCGGAATGTTAAAACAGGATGTAATTTTTGCAATTCTTAAGAAAACAGCAGAGAAGGGAGGCGGGTTGCTTGGTGAGGGGGTGCTTGAGGTTTTGCAAGATGGATTTGGGTTTCTAAGGTCTCCTGAGGCTAACTACTTGGCTGGTCCTGATGATATTTATGTATCCCCTAGCCAGATTAGAAGATTTGGTCTTAGAACTGGCGATACTGTAAGCGGCCAAATTAGAGCCCCTAAACATGGAGAAAGATATTTTGCTCTTCTAAGGGTTAAAGACATTAATGACGCTCCCCCTGAAAAGGTTGGACATAGAGTGAATTTTGATAACCTCACTCCACTTTATCCTAACGAAAGGCTGAAGTTGGAAGTAGAAGGTGGGGGAGATCCTAGTTCAAGAATCATTGATTTGATTTGTCCATTGGGTAAAGGGCAGAGGGCACTCATAGTGGCTCCACCTAGAACTGGTAAAACTACATTGATGCAAAATATTGCTAATTCACTAGCTATAAATCATCCAGAAATCGTTCTAATAGTGCTTCTTATCGATGAAAGGCCTGAGGAAGTAACTGATATGGCGCGTTCTGTGAAAGGCGAAGTTGTGAGTTCTACATTTGATGAGCCTGCGACAAGACACGTACAATTGGCTGAATTGGTGATAGAAAAGGCAAAAAGATTGGTTGAGCAAAAGAAAGACGTTGTTATTCTTCTTGATAATATTACTAGGCTTGCTAGAGCTTACAACACCGTTGTTCCTTCATCAGGCAAGGTTTTATCTGGCGGTGTCGATTCGAACGCGCTACAAAAGCCAAAGAGATTTTTGGGTGCTGCAAGAAACATAGAGAATGGTGGTTCTTTAACAATAATCGCTACGGCTTTAGTGGAAACTGGGTCTAGAATGGACGAGGTAATATTTGAGGAGTTCAAAGGTACTGGTAACTCCGAGATAATTCTTGATAGAAAGATCTCTGATAAAAGAGTCTTCCCTGCTATAGATGTTACTAAATCTGGTACTAGAAAAGAAGAATTGCTATACGATAAGGCAACTTTGTCAAAACTTTGGGTGTTAAGGAGAATTTTAATGCCTATGGGAGGCGTCGATGCTATGGACTTCTTGCATAGTAAGTTGAAATCTACTAAAGATAATGCTAGTTTTTTTGATTCGATGAATTCTTAAAAGAAAATAGCGGGGGGTTATCATGAGAAAAAAAATATCTCTTATAGGGGCTGGTAACATAGGTGGCACTTTAGCGTATTCTTTGGCGTTAAGAGGGATGTTTGATGTCGTCTTGTTCGATATAGATCGTGGTGTGGCACAGGGAAAGGCTTTGGATATATCTCAATCTGCTGCAGTTGAAAACATAGATTCTTCAGTTATTTGCACAGACTCTTATGAAGATATTGCCGGTTCTGATGTGATAATAGTTACTGCTGGAATTGCTAGAAAGCCCGGAATGAGCAGGGATGACCTGCTTTCAATAAATGCAAAGGTAATGCAGTCTGTTGGTCAAAACATCAAAAAATATTCGCCTAAATCTTTCGTAATAGTTATTACTAACCCTCTTGATGCGATGGTGTTTGTGATGCAAAAGGCATCTGGGCTAGACCACAACATGGTTGTTGGTATGGCTGGGGTTTTAGATAGTTCCAGATATAATTTTTTCATTAGCCAGGAGGTTGATGTCTCAGTAAAAGACATTAAAAGCTTTGTTTTGGGTGGTCATGGTGATTCTATGGTGCCATTAAACAGATATACTACTATTAACGGCGTGCCTTTAAGTTTTTTTCTTGGGTCAGAGAAAATAGACGAGATAGTAAATAGAACAAGAAACGGGGGTGCTGAGATAGTAGATCTATTAAAAACAGGATCTGCTTTTTATGCTCCTGCTGCGTCTGCGATAGCAATGGCTGAGGCATATTTGTTTGATACAAAAAGGATGTTGCCTTGTGCTTCTTACTTAAAAGGAGAGTATGGGGAAAAAGATCTTTATGTAGGAGTTCCTGCAATTATCGGTAGCAAAGGTGTAGAAAAAATTGTAGTATTGGACCTGACCCAGGAAGAGGAGGTTGCTTTTCGTAAGTCTGTGGCTTCTGTAAGAGATTTAGTAGGGGCTTTGAATTTATAAGTTTTTTTTATGCATATCCATGAATATCAAGCAAAAGAACTCTTGCACAAATACGGGATTCCGGTTTCAAAGGGTGCAGTAGCGCTTCGCTCAGAAGATATTGAAAATACGGTAGATAGCGTTAAGACTCATTTGTGGGTAATAAAAGCTCAGATACATGCTGGTGGTAGAGGAAAGGCTGGCGGTGTAAAACTAACCAGAACCAGAGATGAGGCCATAAAAGCAGCCCAAGAAATGTTTGGTAAGGTCCTTGTTACGCATCAAACTGGTCCGCAAGGTCAAAAAGTTGGTAGGGTTTATATAGAAAGTGGTTCGAACGTAAAAAAGGAATACTATATTAGCATTGCTATCGATAGATCTACTTCCGTGCCAGTATTTATAGTTTCTTCTGAAGGTGGGATGGATATAGAGGAGGTTGCTCATAATTCTCCTCATAAAATCATTAAGATTCATATCAAAAATGGTGAAATGTTTGGTTTTCATGCTAGAGAGCTTGGTTTTAAGCTTGGATTTAGAGATGAACTGCTTAAAAAATTTTCAAAAATCGCTCTTAATTTATATAGATTTTTTATTGAGCTAGATTGTGATCAAGTTGAAATTAACCCATTAGTTCTTACAGATAGTGACGATATAATTGCGCTGGATGCGAAAGTCGGGTTTGATGAAAACGCTTTGTTTAGACATCCAGATTTGCTTGATTATCGTGATAAAAACGAAGAAGATCCGCTAGAGCTTTTAGCAAAAGAACATCTTCTGAGCTACGTAAAAATGGAGGGCAATATAGGATGTATGGTTAACGGCGCGGGTCTTGCTATGGCGACTATGGATATCATCAAGTATTATGGGGCTTCTCCAGCTAATTTCCTTGATGTTGGCGGTGGGGCAACAAAAGAGCGGGTTTCTGAGGCTTTCAAAATTATTCTTTCGGACAAAAATGTTAAGGCAATTCTAGTGAATATATTCGGAGGCATAATGAAATGCGATATTATAGCCGAAGGAATTATATCGGCTGTAAAAGACGTTGGTGTAAAAATACCTTTGGTTGTTAGGCTTGCTGGAACTAATTTTGAATTAGGTCGTAAGTTATTAGATCAGTCTGGTTTAAAGATAATTTCAGCAGAAGATTTAGATGATGCGGCACAAAAAGTTGTTGCTACGATAGGGAAGTAATATGTCGGTATTAGTTGATAGAAACACTAAAGTAATATGCCAGGGTTTTACTGGGTCTCAGGGGACGTTTCATTCTGCTCAGGCAGGAGAATATGGCACAAAAATGGTTGGTGGCGTTACCCCAGGAAAGGGAGGCATGGTCCATCTTGATCTACCTGTTTTCGATACAGTTTTGGAGGCAAAAGAAAAAACAGGAGCCACGGCTTCTGTTATATATGTACCTCCGGCTTTTGCTGCTGACTCTATAATGGAGGCAATCGAAGCTGAAATAGAATTAGTGATTTGCATCACGGAAGGCATACCAGTCCTAGATATGGTTAAAGTCAAAAGCGCTTTAATGAAATCTAAAACAAGATTAATTGGCCCTAATTGCCCTGGTATTATTACTCCAGGACAGTGCAAAATAGGAATTATGCCTGGCTACATACATAAAGAAGGAAATATAGGCATAGTATCCCGTTCTGGAACTCTTACTTATGAGGCTGTTGCTCAAACCACTAAAGTTGGTCTTGGTCAGTCTACTTGCATTGGGATTGGGGGCGATCCAGTAAACGGAACAAATTTTGTTGATTGTATAGAATTGTTTTTGGCTGATCAAGAGACAAAGGCTATAGTAATGATAGGGGAGATTGGTGGTAGCGCAGAAGAAGAAGCCGCTGATTTTTTGATGCGCTCCAAGATAAAAAAACCAGTAGTGGGCTTTATTGCCGGCTCGACTGCTCCCGTGGGGAAGAGGATGGGCCATGCTGGAGCTATAATATCTGGTGGTTCTGGTGGTGCAGAGGGTAAATTTGAGGCTCTTAGAGCAGCCGGGGTTTATATAGCTCCGACTCCTGCAACAATAGGCCAGACGATATATGAGGTGATCAGGGGAGATCATGTCCGAAAATAAAAAAAATCTTTACAACTCGTCTGTGCTTTTTGGAGCTAACGGAGTTTTTGTTGAAGATCTATACGATCGATATCTAAGTGACCCTGCTTCCGTTGATCGAAGTTGGGCTTCTCTTTTTGAGGGTCTTGGTAAGAATGCGTTGGTAAGGCCCCCATCTTGGGCTCCAGATAAAAAACCAGAGCAAAATGTTTCACGTGAAACATTTGTCACAAAACCGGACAAAAATACCCAGTGCGAACAAGATTTGTCATGGAAGATTTTGAGTTTGATCTCTGCTTACAGAGAGCGCGGACATTTATTAGCAAATCTAGATCCTCTCAATTTAGAAAACATATCAGAGAAGAAAGTTGCGTCTCTTGATCTTGATTCTTTTGGAATAAAAGAAACCGATCTCTCTAATAAGGTTTCTTTGCCTATGCTTGGCGTTAATTCTGGAACGGTTGCCCAAATTATAGAGCGTATCCATAAAATTTATTCTAGCAGCGTTGGATACGAATTTACATATATTGGCAATATGGAAGAAATAGAGTGGCTGATTGATATAATAGAAGGCGATAAGAAGCCTGTATCTATAGATGCGAAACAAGCCATTCTAAAAGAATTATTGCGCGTAGAGGGGTTTGAGCAGTTCTTGCATCATAGATTTCCTGGTGCGAAGCGATTTTCAATAGAAGGGGCTGATAACGCCGTTACTGCATGCAATGCCGTTATTGAGGTTCTTAGCGATTGCGGTGTAGACAGAATAGTATTTGGTATGCCTCATAGGGGAAGGTTAAGCATTATAACAAATGTACTTAATAAACCTTATAAAGTAGTTTTTTCAGAATTCTTAGGAAAGTTTGCTCATATAGAGAGACTTGGGATTTCTGGGGATGTTAAGTATCATTTAGGGAATGCATGCGACATAATCCTTAGAAACGGTAAGAAGATGCATTTGTCTTTGATGTCTAACCCATCTCATCTTGAGGCAATAAATCCAGTAGTTCTTGGCAAAATTAGAGCAGAGCAGGACTTAATAAAAGATACGAGTAAAAGCAAAGTCGCTGGAATATTATTTCATGGCGACGCTTCATTCGCAGGTCAAGGTGTTGTCATGGAGTCCTTGATGATGGGAGTGCTTGAGGGCTATAGCGTAGGAGGCATTATACATATAGTGATCAATAACCAAGTGGGTTTTACAGCTAGCGCTGAGGAAGCAAGGGCGTCTAGATATTCTACTGAAATCGCAAAAATTATAAAGGCGCCAATTTTCCATGTTAATGGGAATTGCGCAGAAGATGTTGCAAAAATTAGTCGAATAGCTGCTGAATATAGAAGTAAATTTAAAAAGGATGTGGTTATAGAAATAATATGCTACAGACTATACGGCCATAACGAGATGGACGAGCCAAGATTTACTCAGCCAATTATGTATGAAAAAATTTCCTCTATGGGAACGCCAGCAGAAATATATAAAGAACAACTAGTTGCAGAAGGCGTAATAGAGTCTTCGTATTTTGATTCTTACAAAGCAGAGCATAAAATAATTCTAGAAAAAGAATATGAAGAAGCCTCGAATTATGAAACAGAAAAAGTGGATTGGTTTGAGGGAATAT
>Ga0208506_1000300_pt1 | contig 18144 bp, 14 predicted proteins | sample CryBogCBH29Jul08_FD_184616 | JGI IMG/M metagenome (GOLD analysis project Ga0208506, IMG submission 184616) | Freshwater microbial communities from Crystal Bog, Wisconsin, USA - CBH29Jul08 (SPAdes) | ecosystem: Environmental > Aquatic > Freshwater > Lake | place: Crystal Bog, Wisconsin, USA... | reverse complement strand
ACCAATACGGTGCGGGGATGATGACTTCGTCGCCTTCCTCACAGGTCGCGAGAATGACGTTGTAGCAGGAATGTTTTCCGCCGCAGGAGACGATGACCTGGCTCGGCTTGTAGTTCAGTCCGTTCTCGTTTTTAAACTTGGCGGCGATGGCCTCGCGCAATTCCGGAATGCCGCTGCTGGGCGTATATTTGGTGAACCCGGCGGCGAGCGCCTTGGCGGCGGCGTCCTTGATGTGCTGCGGCGTGTCGAAATCTGGTTCGCCGGCCCCGAAGCCGACGACGTCTTCGCCGGCGGCTTTCATGGCTTTGGCCTTGGAATCAATCGCCAGCGTTAGTGACGGTGCCAGGGACGCGGCGCGGTGGGAGATTTTGTAGTTCATAAATTTTGAGCGCGAAAAGAATAAATTGAATTGGCGGCAGCGCAAGAAGGGAAATATCCGCCGTCAGGCCGACTGAAACTATTTAGTTTTGGCGGCCTCGATGAGTTCCCAGAATTTCGGATTTTCTTGCAGCGCCTGATCTTCACCGACCTTGATGCCGGAACGAAAGAAGAAATCCTTGAGTGTGTGCCGGCTCATGACGCGATGAACCAGCACGCCGAGCGGGTGGCGCTCAAAGTAAATGCGGTAGTCGCCGATGCGGAAGCGGTGCAGGATGTGCCCGTCGCTTTCCAGTTTGCCGAAATCCTCCAGTTCGCTGCCCACGACTTGCTGTGGCAGGCCGCGGAAGTCGCCGAGAATCTGCAATTGCAATTCCTTGGGCATTCGCGCCAGCTCGGACGCGGCGGTCGGCGTGAAGATGATTTGAAAGGCGCTCATCGTTTGTCGTTTCATCGAACACCATCGCGGCAACCGCGTCGAGCGAAATCTAACCGGCTGCCAAAGGTGATGGTTGGCAAAAAACTATGTTTCATCCGTCGTCCATCTGTGGCTAAATAGGCGCGTGAAAATTCTCGGCATCATCCCGGCGCGGTTTGCCTCGACCCGGTTCCCGGGCAAACCGCTTGCGCTCGTTGCCGGCAAGCCGCTCATCCAGCATGTCGTGGAGCAGTGCCAGAAGGCCGATTCACTCTCTGAAATCGTCGTCGCCACGGATGACAAGCGCATTGCCAACACTGCGAAAAAATTTTGCCGTGTGGAAATGACCCGCGCTGACCATCCGAGCGGCAGCGACCGCATCGCGGAAGTGGCGGCAAGAATTCCCTGCGACGCCGTGGTGAATATCCAAGGTGACGAACCGTTGATTGATCCAAACGTGATTGACGCGGTGGCCAGGGCTTTGGCGCAGAACGAAATGTCCACCGCCGCGACGGCCATCAAGAATTTTTCCGAATACGACAATCCGAATGTTGTAAAAGTCGTTGTCAACGCCGCCGGTCGCGCGCTATATTTTTCCCGGCGCACGATTCCGTATTTGCGCGAGGCCGCCAGCCGTCCGGTGCCGGAGCAGTTGGCGGCATTTCCTTTTTTGAAGCACTTGGGCATTTACGGTTATCGGCGCGAGACGCTGTTGCGGCTGGTGAAATTTCCGGTGTCGCCACTGGAAAACGCCGAGAAGCTGGAACAGTTGCGCGCTTTGGAAAATGGCATCGGCATCGCCGTCGTGAAAGTGGATTACGACAGCGTCGGCGTGGATCTGCCGGAAGACGTGGCGCGAGTGGAAAAGATTTTGAGCCACGGATAAAACACAAAAATAATTTAGTGCGAATTTGGTTTGAGAATGGGGAAAAGTTGAAGTTCTTTGCGGACAGAGAGAGAATTTTTACCCCAGATGCCACTCGCTTATCGCGAACACCACGGCGGCAAGATTGCAATCGGGCAGTCATGTGATTGGTCAGCACAAGGACATATGCCGAGCATGAGACCTTTTTACTCGCAAACAATAATCGGTTCTAAGTAGGATGACGAGTTACCATCCCAGCATATAATTTTGCAACTGCATAATCAAAAAACCAGCTGGCTTGCTGTGGACAAGTTAGGAATCGTTCATTAGGATATGTGAAAAATTAGACTATCAGGTATTTTGATTGAAAGCTAATAAACCCCAGAAGAAAAACTGGACAAGCCTCAATGGAAAGGATGGCAAGCCAACTGTTCCTGAAGTGACTGGTTTAGTCGAAGGAGATTTTTCACCCAAATTACCGTTACCGTGGCCAGCATGGTTGAACTTCTTTTTGGGGAAATTTGCCCGCTTTGCAGAAGGATTTTATATTGTTTCAGCCAAATTTATCTCTAAAATTTCAAACTGGTGCAAAACGCAGGGATTTTCGTGCTGGCTAAATCGGGTGTTATCAAAACGTCCTTCCCTTCTGTGCGTGGAATTATTCATGGCTTTGGCATTGTCGGTAACCTTTTATCTCCTTGTTAGGCCTCAGTGTTTGCCGCAGGTTGATGGTAGTCTTTTGCCTTCCATGACATTTTCCTATTTGTCACACCATGCTAGTCCTACTGAAAAAGACATGATTACTCCCGCTTGGAAAAAGCGATTAATTGGCCCGATTATATCCGGCTGGCTAATAGACATGAAATTCAAAGGGCAAGGTAATATTCCGCTACAAGGTGAATATCAAAATATTTTCGGATTTTATAATGCTGGATGGCTATTTCTTTTGTTTTTTATTCTGATTCTTTACCGCAAGGATGCGTTGCTGCTTATTCTTGGAGTGTTTTGCGGATTAATGTATAACTTAACCAGTCCTAATGAAAATAATTACTATCCTTGGGATATGCCGACCATGTTGTTTTTTACCTGGGCCTTTCTTTTATATGATAGAAAGAAAATGTGGCCGATTATTCTGGTAATAGTTATCGGTGGGTTGATTAAGGAGACGGTTCTATGTTGTGCCTTACTGATTTTGCTAGGGGAACATTGGGGATGGAAAAAAAAAGCGGCAGGATTTATTGGTGTGTTAGTCGCGTTTTTTCTGCTTTCAAAGTTGTTGATGATCCATTACGGGATAAAGTCTGTCATGGTAACTGTTTCAGATAATGAGAAGTATTCTGACATTATCTCTATTTACGGAATGGCACAAAACATTAAATATTTTTTCAGTGCGGATATACGTTCTGTTTATTTTGTCAATGTTGGAACACTTCTAGCCATCTTGCTCATACCGTGGAAAAGCAATCGTGATATTGTCTTTAAATTGACTATATTTTTGTTTGTATTTGGTATATCTAATCATGGTATTTTTATGGAGGTTCGTGATTGGTATGAGGTTCTTCCTTTAGGATTGCTGATGGTTTCAGAAACATTTATAGAAACAAATCTGATAAGTCCTTCGAAATCAGTTATAAATACTTGCCGCCATCGTATTCTCATAGGAAGTCATGGACTACTTATTTTGACCGTGCTGATGTTGGTCTTGGGCATCAAGTATTATGGTTCTGATGCTCGCGTTGTTGAATCTTTACAGTCCAAGGCGCAAGGCGGTGATGCGCGGGCGCAGTTACAACTCGCCCAACATTATCAGGCCGGTAAAGGAGTGCCGGTTAATCCAACCATTGCTTTCAAATGGTTTTTCAAGGCAGCTGAACAAGGTGTTGCCGAAGCCCAATATCAAGTGGCTATGTCTTATTTTCAGGGCAGTGGCACCACAAAGGATATCGTCGGCAGCATTCCGTGGTTTCGTAAAGCGGCTGACCAAGGACTTGCCGAGGCCCAATTACAATTAGGGGTTCGCTATTTTCAGGGTGAGGGCGTTCAAAAAGATTATATTTCCAGTATGACTTGGTTTCATCAGGCTGCCGCTCAAACCAACGTGGACGCCCAATACAATCTGGGGTTTCTTTACGAGAATGGTCTCGGCGTCAAGCAAGATCTCGCTGAAGCCGCTATCTGGTATCAGCGCGCTGGTGAAAGAGGAAATGTTCTGGCCCAGAACAGCCTTGGCATGATTTGCTTTAATTTCCGCAAGGATTATGCCGAAGCCGCACAATGGTTTCGCAAGGCGGCCGAACACGGAAATGCGCTCGCTCAAAATAGTTTGGGCGTCCTGTATTTGCAGGGTCTGGGCGTTAAACCAGATGTCAATGAGGCTTTCAGATGGTTCCAATTTGCCGGCCAGCAAGGACAAGTTGAGGCGCAAAAGAATTGCGGTTTAATTTTAATGGCTGCGCAACATTACAATGAAGCCGCCCAGTGGTTTCATAAGGCAGCGGAACAGAATAATGCTGAATCGGAATTTAATCTGGCGCAATTTTATCAACGCGGTGTGGCTTATCCGCAAGATATTGCGGAAGCGATGTTGTGGTATTCCCGGTCAGCGAATCAAGGTTATGGTCCTGCACAGATGGCGTTGGGTGGGATGTATTACGCAGGGCAAGGTGTGAAAGCTGACCTGGTAGAGGCTTACAAATGGTTCAAGCTGGCCCAGCTTCGGGGTGTGGGAGATGCGGAAAAGTATCTCACCAACTGTGCCGCCGCGATGTCCAAGGAACAAGTCAACGCGGCGGAAAATGAGTTGAAGGAGCTGTTGAAACAAAAATGACCGCCTGTTTTTGAGTTTGCGGTCGTTGTCAGTTCATTCTCCCTCGATCAACCTCGCGGGGTGAAGTTGATTCGCTCCTCCTCGATGACCAACGGTCTGTTTTTAACTTGGGTCCAGATAGCGCCAATATACTCGCCAATAATACCAATAAAGATTAACTGGACGGAGGCGAAGAAAAACAACCCAATCACTATGGGAGCAAGTCCTAGGCTAAAGGTTTGCCAGAATAGCAGTTTGTAGATGAAATAGCCGAACGCCACCAATAGGCTCAAAACGGCTACGAGAAACCCAGCGAAGGCGGCCAAGCGCAGGGGCAGCTTTGTGTGGTTTACAAAACCGGTCATGGCCATGTCATAAAGCGTGAACCAGTTATTCTTGGTCTTACCGTGCCGCCGGGCGGCCTGCACGAACGGCACTTCCGTCCGTTTGAATCCGATTTCACTGATCAGACCTCGGAAGTAAGGATAGGGATCCTTAAATTGTTTGATGGCATCAATAACTTTACGATCATAAAGCCCAAAGCCAGTAAAGTTCTGAATTTGTGGGGTCTCTGTAACGCTTGCCAGTAACCAATAGTAGAGACGACGCAATTGAAACATCAGCGGGTTCTCACGGCTTTGGGGTTTCACTCCGCAAACCACTTGATACCCGGCCTCCCATTGCTTGACAAACTCGAGAATCAATTCAGGTGGCTCTTGCAGATCGGAGCAGAGGGCCACAACGGCGTCGCCGGTGGCCTGCAACAGAGCGTTGAAGGGCGAGCGGATATGCCCAAAATTGTTCGCGTTCAGGATTACTTTGAACTGCGGGTCTTTCGCCGCAATCTCCCGCAGGATTTCCCGGCTCCGATCCGGCGAGCAGTTGTCCGCGATAATGATTTCATGCGTGTAGCCCGGCAACTGGGCAAACGCCGCAATCAGTCGGTTGTAGAATTCCTGCAGGTTTCCTTCTTCATTGTAGCAACTGGAAATGACGCTGATTTTTTTTATTTGCATGAGTTTTTTGTCTTATCATTTTACTATCGATAATGGTTTTGTTGCTTTGGCTTTTAGCTGGGGGCTCTAGATTCAGAGCTAGTTGATTCCACCCGGACTCGACTAATATTGGATGAGAGGAATTCTGCAAATCTAGTTAACAATCTCCCCTTGAACTTCATACATATATGTGCTTAGTTTGGTCACGCGAGAGTGTTGAGTCAATGCCTATAAAGTTGCAATAGACGAAGCCACGCACCCGACATACTGAAGTTCATGACCTTTGATCAGGAAGCCTTCAGATATTTGGGTGAGATTTTGGTGATACAAATGGCGCGTGTTTGAGCCGCCACAGATCGGTTAAATGTGTTTCATGTTTTCCTTCCTTCTTCCTTGTAATTGATTGGTAGGCCTGTCTCAGGATAGATTCAAATGGTAATTCACATTTTGGAAGCCTTAAGCAGCAAGCAAAACGCTTCACCTTGTGATTTGTGATGCTCTGGTGAACTGGCACTACTGGAATATGGAATAGATTCTGAAATTGCTCCATCCCTTCGGGCCAACAAAAAGCGTCTACTCAAACGGGTGTAGTGATAAAGAGCTTCACGATTTCATTATTGAGGTGAAGCAAGTCGCGAGCTTGGTTCGCCTTGGGCTAAGCTGTAGATGCTTACATACATGTGTTGTGGGTAATTGAATTGGAAAAAAGTCAGTCTCCTGTTCGTGGCATTATATAAAGTCGCTTAGGTGACCGTTTGAGACGGATTATGAACCAGGTCGATGCCGCATTGGCGTTGCACCCACCCACGTCAGGTGTAAGCTACCCTTCAGCCTCCTCCTGCAATGCGAGAAGCCTGGGTCAATCTCTTGATCAGTTCTGAGGCGGAACTGTCCAAATCGTCCGGACAGGACTGAATGTTAGTGCAGTCGCGACAGGCCGCACTTTCGCAACTTCTTCCCTGAAGCTGCATTAGCCAGTGGTCACGCATCTTCGCGCCATTCCAAATGCTACGAATAGATTCCTCGGAGGCCATTCCGACGATGTTTTGATGAGACCAGTCGAAACAACAAACGACAACTTTTCCACTTACGTTAACCATGAGCGTATAAAACGGATACGGACAGACTGTATGAAATTGCAAAGGCTTCCCCGTGACCGAAACCTTCACGCCCCGCCCAAAGGTTGTGTCCCTTTTGAGACCTGTATTCCATTGCTCGGGATATTCGATTGCAATTTGGTCAACAATCGGCGAAAAAAGTTCTTTGAAACGTTTGGTATCTGTTTCTGGAAGGTTGAAATCGATGATTTTAGCGTAAATACTGCATTTGCCGCGTGAGGCGCGGTAGAGGTCACGCACGCCTTCCTGGACCTGTTCTAGCATATTTCCTTTTCGCTTGGTCAATTTTTCGTATCCTTCGTTGGTCACCGCCTCGACCGAGATGCAGACGCGCGTCAGGCCAGCAGCCACCAACTTTTGGGCACCTCCTTCACGGAGAAGGCTGCCGTTTGTGCGTATTTCGTAACGCTCTGCGATGCCACTGGAGGTCGCGTAGTGCGCAAGCTCGTAAAAATTGGGATGAAGCTGGCTTTCCCCCATCCCGTGGAAGTTAAATACCTTAAGAGGCGGAAATTCCTTCAAATCATCTACGATCTTAACGAAAAGCTTTTCGTCCATGTCACGCTTGACAAACCCCCGAAGCTTAGTCTCGTCATTCATCGAAGTCGGACAGAATGAGCACGCAAAATTGCAACGCGAACTCATTTCCACACTAATCGTAAGCGGTCCGGCAAGGGGTATGCTTGCCGACAGGTCGATTCTATTTGGCGTGCCTTTCATATCACAAATCGCGGGTGGCCGGTTAAGTTTCTATTCATAATTTGCTAAAGTTTATTTCTGAGCTGCTTGCACATGAAAAAGGATGTCACGCATTTGAAATTTGAGGCGCGCGGCGCACGCTTCCGGCGCATGAATTCCGGTCGCTACATTCTTTCTTAAGTCTTGGATTTGGTCGATCGCAAGACGCTTTCCTGTTTGGTGGAACGCTACGATGCCGAATCGCGGATCCGACATTTCGGGTGTCGCCAGCAACTCATCTGTATGGTCTTCGCCCAACTGACTTGGCGCGAGGGGCTGCGGAACATCGCCACCTGTTTGAACGCCAAGCCGGAAGAGCTTTATCATTTGGGCTTTCGCGAGCCGGTGGCCAAATTGACCTTGGCGGACGCCAACGAGCAACGGGACTGGCAGCTGTGGGAGAACTTGGTGAAAAAACTCATGGGCCAAGCCAGAACATTCTATACCGGAGAAGACCTTGGACTGGGGTTGAAAAATACGGTCTATGCTCTGGACTCCACGACCATCGATCTTTCGCTCACACTTTTTCCTTGAGCCGACTTTCGCCGCACCAAAGCGGGCATCAAAATCCACACCCAAGTCGATTTGCGTGGCCCGATTCCCACCTACATTTACATCGCCAACGCCCGTCAACACGACGTTCGCTGGCTCGACGAACTCACCTTCGAGTCGGGAGCATTTTTCGTCACCCGCGCCAGAAACAATCTGCGCTTCTCCCGCCAAAGCTCGCGGCCAGTGGAGGCGGCCTCCGGCATTCGCAGCGACCAGATTGGGAAACCCACTTTGGTCAAAGCGCGCATGGCCTTTCCGGTGTGGTTGCGGAAGGTGCATTACTTCGATGCCGAGACGTGGCGGGACTGGGGCTTTCTGACCAATCATCTCGAAATCCCGGCGCTGACAGTGGCCTTGATTTATCGTCTGCGGTGGCGCATCTAGTTGTTCTTCCGCTGGATCAAAGTGCACTTGTGTATCAAACATTACTTCGGCACGAGTCTCAATGCCGTGAAGACCCAAATCTGGATTGCCATCACCACTTACCTGATGGTCTCTATCATTCACAAGCAGTTGAACCTGCCCGGAACATTGCAACTTTTGAGCATTCATCCTTTTGATAAAGTGCCTTTGTATGAGCTATTTACAGGAATACAATTTAAAATGCCACCAGTCAAAAGCCTCAACCAATTACTGCTGTTGGACTTATAACCGAACGCGCGTGATAAAATTTTGTTGTATACTTAATCAGTTGTAAGAGCTTGAAAATTAGAACTAGTGCAACGTAACTTTGACATTGTCCACATGCGCCATAGGAAGAACACAAAACGGAAGCAGTTTGTTTTGTATCCGATTCATGTGTTGCTTTTAGCTAATAATACGGGATGAAACGATGATTGCAATTGAAATTCCCCCTTTTTCAGTATCCTTCCAAAGATGTCTTCCCAAACAAGTTTATAATCTTGTTTTTCAGATGCAGCACATCCCGAATTTGTATTGTGATTTCTGTTTGGAAAACCCGCGAGGAAATAACGATTGGGTCGGGATAATTCGAAACCTCATTCGGGGCGATAATTCGAATACCGTTGAGTTGTTTGCCTTGATAATTTGGATTGGAATCAACGAATGCCCGGATTTGTGCAGACGCCAGCCCGGTTCCGGCAAGAAGCCGCTGGGCTTGCGTGCCAGTTCCCCAAACGAGAATTGGTTGACGGCTATTAACCAGCAGATTGATCCGCTCTAACACCGCATCATCATCATCCTTTGAACGCTCGACGTATCGAGTTAAGGCGATTTCGGCTTCGTAGTCGCGCACCATGTGCGAACCTTGGATATCGACTTTGCGGAAGACAGTTGTGAGTGATGGGTCCTTGATTCCTCCAAGCGAACGAATGTCGTGCCAGATTGCAACTGGCTCAAAACCGTGACGTCGCATCAGGTTCGAAAGCGAAATCGGAGAAAAAAAGTTGACGTGTTCGATGCTAAATTGCTGGAACGGCGCGCTAATCCAAGTCGCAAAATTAACTGTGTCTGGAACTTCGATGAACATCAGTCCTCCAAGCCCGAGCAACCCGCGCATCCGTGGCAGCGCCGCAGTCAGATCGATCACATGTTCCATGACACTGCTGAAAACCAGCATGTCAAAGGATTGTTCGGGTAACTCCAAATCAAATAGTGAGCTGGTGACCACCTGCATCCCATACATATCCGCCGCAGTTTGGGCACACGAGGGTGAGGGGTCAATGCCTATAAGGTTGCTGTAACCGTTGTATCGGAAAACGGATAGTAACGCGCCAGTAGCAGAGCCAATGTCAGCGATACGCGCCCGTTTATCTGGCAGAAAAGTGCTGACGCTTTCAACAATCTTCTGATAGTTTGCCAGCGCGTCCTTGGAAACCTTGCCGGCTTGATGCTTGTTTTCGTATTTGGACAAGTTTTTGTAATACGTATCCAATTGTTCCTGACTTGGAACATTGTCCGCATAGCCGAAGCCGCACACCCGACATACCACAACGTCGTAGCCTTTGATCGGGAAGGCTTCGGATATTTGGGTGAAATTTTGGCGATACAATTGCCGGGTGTTTGAACTGTTACAGACGGGGCATATCCGTTTCATGTTTTCCTTCCTTTTTTTCTAGTTGGTCATAGGTCTGAAGTAATTTTGCAGCATTCCAGTCCCAATTCGCCCGCTTCTCTGCAATGTTCCGATTGCGCTGGACTACACGCTGGCGAGTGGCGGTGTCGAGATGGACGCTATCTAGGATCAACCTGGCAACTTCGCCCGTGTTCCCATCTGGAGCAAGCCAGCCATTTTCACCAGGCACCACCCACTCGCGGTTGCCAGGCCCATCGGTTACGAGAACGGGCAATCCACTAGCCATGGCCTCCAACAACGAAATTGAAGTGCCGTCACTATGAGCGCAACTAGCATAAAGGTCAGCGGCGCGAAAATACTCAGGAATATCCTCCTGAGATATGCGCCCCGGCCGCAGAACCAAACCATCCAGTTCATGCAACTCAATCAAACGGTTAACCTCCGGGGCCAAGGAGCCGCTTCCTAAAAGCACGAGTCGTAATTTTCGTTCTTCCGCATAGGCTGAGGCAAATCCATTGAGTAATACATCGATTCCATAGATTGGCTCCCAGGATCGAGTCGAGAGCACTATGAAAGCATCTTCCCATCCCGGCTGGCTCCGCAGGGGCAGATTGCTTCTACCTGGGCTGAACTTGTGCAAGTCAATTCCCCAAGGGAACTGCACGATGCAGTCATCAGGATAAGACACGATTTGTTGGGCTTTGACTCGAACAGCGTTGCAATCGCACAGCAGCATGTCGGAATGTTCCAATGCATATCTGGTCATCCATCTCCATAGTTCGTTGTGGTCGGAATCGACAAGGATGTCAGAGCCCCAAGATGTGAGCAGGAACGGATGGGCACCGGCGACGGCGGTCATAAAACCACAAGACTGAACCGGCCCGGCATGAACAATATCGGGTTTGATTTTGTCCAAGATTTCAGTAAACTCTGGAAGCAATCTCCACCACGACTCTGGAGTGTTTATGGGGTGTTTACCGCCACTCCACTTTGCAATATGAACGCGCTCCGGCAACGAGCGTTTGTCGTAAACTAAACCGTCGTCTTCGAGGCGCAAAAACCACACCTCGTGCTTGGAATTCGCCAACGCTGTGAGAAAGCGACAGTCATGTGTCGTATAGTCGCGGCTGAAGTAAAGAACTCTCATTTCAAGTGCCGTTACTCGAACATTGACCAGCGAAAATAATCCCCGGCTTTCACTTCGGTCCGCAAGCGTAATCCCAACAACCGGTCTAGTTCGTATGGAAAGATCGCATCCGTTGGAGCGGGCCGTAATACATCAACTTGTTTCCGCTCCAAGACACTGCCCGCTTTTATATCTACGGCTGCGCGCAGACAACGCCGCTGAACAACGACTGTTTCCATTTCGTTTTCGACGACCCGCTTATTTGCATCACCAAGAGCCAGTTCCAGTTCCCGTGTGCGGTCAACCATTTCCCGCCACGTCTGCGATGTCATGGAGAATGAGTGGTCAGGACCTTCTCGCCTTGTATCATCAGTAAAATGTTTCTCGACAAATCGGGCACCTAAAGCCACCGCGCCCAAAACAGTGGCATGTCCAGGAGTATGGTCGGATAAGCCGAGATTCGCCGACGGAAAAAGTGTGCGGTATGCGATAAGAACATTAAGATGCGTGTGCCGGAAATTATCCAGACTGCCGGTATAGTTCGTGTTACACTGCATCAATACTAAGTTCGGGTTGAGCGTCTGAATCAATTGGACTGCCCTCTGGACTTCGCCAATTGTCGAAGCCCCTGTAGCCAATAAAACGGGCTTTCCAGTGCCAGCTACTTGCGCCAGCATCTCAGGCCAAGTTATATCACCTGAACCGATCTTAAACACAGGCACGAATGAGTCCAACATTGCGACTGCCTCCAAATCGTAGGGTGTAGAGAAATAATGGATTCCCGCAGCATCGCATTCAGCCTTTAGAATTGGCGTCCAGTCCCACGGCAGGCTTGCTTCCTGGTAAACCTGAGAGACGGACTTCTCCCATTTAGCTTGGTGTGAGAATTTTGCGCCCAAGATGTTAAACCCGTATTCGCTGACAATCTTTGGCGCCCGAAAGTTTTGAAACTTGGCCGCATTGGCCCCTGCATTGGCGGCCAAATGAATTAAAGCCTTAGCACGCTCCAAGTCGCCATCATGATTTGCAGAAATGTCTGCAATGAAGTAGGTAGGATGGTCACCGCCTACTAATCGTCTATCGATCCTGAATTCGTTTGTTTTCATAAAGTCGCCATGCAAAAGCTCTTTAACCGCGCAACCTTGCCAGAATCGCTAAATTCTTTAAATCTAAGTATATCCATCTGCACTATAGGAGGTGCAATCCCACATTCAGCCTGCAATTTATCAGTTCTTAGCCATGTATTTAGAGACCTTCTGGCCCGCAGCGCAGCAAATTGAGCAGTTGCTTGCTGGACGAGACTCGCATCTAATCCAAAAGTCTGCACAATTGCCTTTGCAAACTCATATTTGCTATGCGCAGTGGCTCCAGCGACATGAAAAGTGCCGGTAGCTCCCATTGCCAGCATTTTCAGAATGATTTCAGAAAGAGTGTTCACGAGAACCGGCGCAAAAATCACATCAGTGAAACCAGGTATTGTTTGACCAGTCTCCGCCCGACTTAAGATCCATTCAGCAAGGCTTAATTTGGGCTGCAAATTCCAGCCAAAAATGTTCGCACGAATAATCAAGTGGTTGGAAACGGCCTCGCGCACAGCCGTTTCAGCGTCGCATTTACTGGCAGCGTAACAATTTAATGGTCTGATAGAATCAGACTCAACGTAGCCACCTTTGGTTCCATCAAAAACCGCATCTGTCGACATAAACACAAACTTGCAGCGGTGAGTAGCGGCCCATTGTGCTAGGCATTTGGTGGTTTCAACATTCAGGCGCTTTGCTTGTTCAGGATTCTCTTCACACCAATCGACATTTGTGGCTGCTGCCAGATGCACAATGGTGGTGGGACAGAGCCGGTCGAGTTGAGGCAAAAGCTCGTCTGGATTAAGCAAGTTAACATGGAGTGAATTGACATTGGGAAGAGAAACAAAATGATCGTTATAAACACCAGAAACATTCCATTCCTTAGATGCTTCAAGCGCAAAATTGGCTCCTAAGAGACCACTAACACCCGTTAACAACATTTTATTTTCGCAGTTCACCATGTTTTTAGGCGCCTTTGAAGAAGCAGTCGTTCCGAGCGTGCTAAGTGAGGCAGAACTTTGGAGCAGTCAAAGCCCAATGGTAAATTCTTCAATCAATGGCCGAAGCTGTTCTACAGTAAGCCACTGATCGTTCGTGTTGCTGTCAAAGGAGAAATCTTGTTTCACAGGATGGCCAGTCTCCACATTGCCAGTTGGCTTATGGTGCATTTGAAATTGCGGTAGCACCGCGTAGTGATCGCCCCGATCCAGCGTATTGCGCCCCTCGTCTTCGCCCACCAGACTCTCATGAAGCTTCTCGCCTGGTCGGATACCGACCAATTTATAGGTGCATTTACCAGGTAATGCCTCTACCAGATCGACCATCTTCATACTGGGAATCTTTGGAATCAATACCTCACCGCCGCCGGCTTCTTCTAACGCTTTGATTACGAGCGAAACCCCCTGTTCCAGAGTAATCCAGAAACGAGTCATTCGTGCGTCAGTGACCGGAAGCTCGCGAATCCCTTGGCGAATAAGTTCGCAGAAGAAAGGGATCACACTGCCTCGGCTCCCCACAACATTGCCGTAGCGGACCAAGCTGAAAGAGATATCTCGGTAGCGCACATAGGCATTCGCTGCGATAACTATCTTCTCCATGGATAGTTTTGTGGCCCCATAGAGATTGATGGGGTTCACGGCCTTATCCGTGGAAACCGCGACCACCTTACGCACGTTTCGATCGAGCGCTGCTTCTACTATGTTCTGGGCACCAAGGATGTTGGTCTTGACGGCTTCAAATGGATTAGATTCTAGCGCGGGAACTTGCTTTAGCGCTGCGGCATGCACGACCAAGTCAATGTTGGTAAACGCCCGCAGTAGGCGCTCCTTGTCGCGGATGTCTCCAATAAAGTAGCGGATGGGGTATTTCGATGGTGAAAATCTTTTGGCCATCTCAAACTGTTTAAATTCGTCACGACTAAAAATAACAACTTCACGGGGCTTGGCCTTCGCGAAAAGAGTTTCAGTTAACTTTTGACCAAGAGAACCAGTGCCTCCAGTAATCAAAACGGATTTTCCTTCAATCATATATTGTTTGTTAATTTTGTCCTTTAGACTTTAGATTTGGTGAATCTTTGTTTCAAATGTCAAGTCAGTCCGGCAAAATTTACGTTTCATCATCAAAAAGATGCATGTTCCTCCAAACTTCTTCACGTGGCAAGAACGGAAACTGATCTTCAAGCGGTCGAGTCTCGAATGTTCCATCTGGTTTTCGAATAGACATTGATTTTGGGCTGCGCGGCTGATCTGGGGAAAGGTTTAGTTCACAAAGAACAGGCCCTTCCAAAGTCAAGACTTTTACAAGCTTGGCTTCCAACTCTTGATTGTTAGCAACGAACTCATAAGACAGTCCATAGGCATTCGCTAACAACCGAAAATCCGGATTGGCCAAGCCGGAATTGAAGCTCGAGCCTACAAAACGACTGTTAAAGAAGTTCTTTTGTGTAGCCCTTATAGATTCATAGCCGTGATTGTTCAGCACAAATATCTTCACGGGTAATTTATTAGCGCGAATCGTGAGAAGCTCCTGAACATTAAACTGCAAACTTCCGTCGCCCGTGGGTAAACAGACCATGTCCTTTGGTCGGGCAGTGGCCGCACCGATCACCGCAGGTAGATCCCAGCCCATGGATCCGTAATTGCTATTAGTAAAAATTCTCTGCCCCAACTTTACTTCAAAGGTCTGATAGACAGACCAGAAATCCAGTGAGTTTCCGGTAACAACAACTGCAGATTGGGGGAGTAATTCCGATAAAATCCGGGCAAAATAATAGCTGTTCACATGTTCTGTATCTGCAAGGTAGTCAGGTGTGACGGTTGGGTATTGCTTCCGCCAATTCTCGCATGCTACCAACCACTTTGCAGAAGGTGAGAAATGGAAGTTCTGTGCCTGTCGTTCAAATTCTTCAAAAAACGTCCTTGGGTCAGTCGCAATTGCGATATCGGGTTTGTAATTAGATTTTTCCAATTCATGTTTATCAATGTTTACCATGATCCGCTTGGCTCGAGGCGCGAAGCCAGTAGTGTTAAACCCAATAGAACTTACTGACATGCTAGCCCCAACACTTAATACCAGATCGGCATTTTGCAACGCAATATTTGCCCGCCTTTGACCCAAAGGACCAAATCGGCCAATATTTGATGGGTTCCTTTCATCAATTAGATCCACGCTTCCGACAGTAAATACCGCTGGTATGCGAGTCTTGTGTAAAAAGCGTTCAAAAGCTTCGTGAGCTTGCCCGAGATGGATACCGTTACCACCTATCACTACAGGTCTGCGCGCAGCACGCAACATAACGATTGTCTTTTCAATCATGGATTTGAGACCTTTGCCAGCAGTTGGGTCGCATGTCGGCGGAGGCTCGAATCCAACCAGATTCGCAGGATCTACGTTTGCATCTTGCACATCCAACGGAATATTAATCCATACGGGACCGGGTCTTCCTGTAATGGCGTGGTGCCAAGCGCATTCCATTTCCCATCGGATTGACGCAGCATCCATCACGGTCTTGAAATACTTCACCACCGGTCTAGCCATATCGTCAATATTAATTTCCTGAGGACCAAATTGTCGTAACTTTTTGTAATCAGCCATTAGGGCGCGGCGAACCTGACCGGAAATAACTATTACGGGAATGGAATCCACGAACGCCCCAGCAATTCCAGAGAGTGCATTGGTGCTTCCTGGGCCGGTGGTTACTAGACACGCACCCACGCCGTTTTTGGTGCGGGCATAAGCTTCTGCGGCAATGGCACATGCCTGCTCATGGTGGTTGCATATATAGTGCATTCCGGGATGCCGTCCCACTGAGTCAACCAGATGCATGATGCCACCACCTGAGACGAGGAATATGTCAGGCACTCCGTGCTTTACCAAAAAATCAATTACGTAATCAGAGACTTTCATTTTTTATTTTGACAATTTTGCATTCCAAGCGGCAGTTCGACGCACGCCATCCCTAATGTCAATCCATGGGATTAAACCCAGTTTTTCTTGTGCCCGTTGCGTAGAAGGTACATAGCGCTCAACGGGCTGACCCCAGGTCGGCTGTCGCGCTACAACAATCTCGGCTTTCGGGTTTATCTCATCTGCTACAATTTGTGCTACTTGCGAAATTGAATAAGCCGCTTCTGAGCCGACATTGTAAGGATTGACAGGCGACCCGCGTAATAAAATTGTCCAGAGCCACACGGCTAAGTCAGCGCCATAGAGGTAGGAACGTATCGGTGTGCCATCCCCGTTTATGCGAATCGATCCGCCTTTCATTGCATCTGCAATAAAATTGCCAATTGCTGATCCCTGATTTAGTGGGAGGTACGGGCCTACAAAAGCGAACCCGCGGGCGATGACTGTATCCAAATCATATTTTTCATGATACGCAGCACAAAGAAATTCCGCCGCCCGTTTAGCTTCTCCATAAGCGGAGTGGATTTGGGTGGACTCTGGAGCGCCCAAATAACCCTCCGGAAGATGCGTCAACTCTGGTGGCTGTTTTCCATACACCGCTCCGGAACTTGTAAATAGGTATCGTCTGGCTCCAGACTGAACGGCAAATTCCAATAATCGCTCTGCGCTTTTAACTGTGTTTATAAATAGCTTTAACGGGGCGCAATAGTCTATGGCCGCATGAATGACATACTCAAAGCTCTCAGAGGGAAACACGAATGACAGCGTATCGCCGGCATGCAGACGAACTGCCGGATGGTTGGCCAAATGCGGTGCCTTTCCGGCAAAACGGGCTGCATCGCGAGTTAGCAGGACGATCTGCGCGCCCAAATTTAGTTGGTCGTTGGCGTAGCAAAAAGTTTCCAGCAACCAACAGCCAAAAAACCCTGTGCCGCCCGTAATGAAGAGGCGTTGTCCGCGCAAATCCTCCCAAAGTCCCGGCGTGTGTGCGAGAACATGGTCGAGGTCTTCCACCGGCAATGGTCTTACGGGACTGGTCATGGACTCAATGTTTCTTCATAAAAGCACGAATCTTTTCCACTATGTAATCTAGCATGGCGGTTGTGAGGCCAGAATGGGTGCCGATAAACACCGCCTCGTTCATAATACGGTTTACCCCTGTCAGGTTAGGTAGCGTAAGTTTTCATAATATGCTAGAGGATTGGGTGTCCGCCTATGGGCGCCATAGGTTTGGACGGTATTCAGTTTCCTCGCGTAACCGAGTGCCTTTTCCGCCGCAGAGAATGACAACTTTCATGTTGAGATGATTGGTATGTTTAAGAATGTGTGGATGCATTGTCATTTTGTCACAAGAGCTTGTCAACATTGATGTAATCTGAGTTTTTGGTATAATTATCTTTTGTTTAACTCCACCAAGATGCATGTTCAGCCTGCTTGCGATAGTTTTATTTTGGGCGTTGATCAGTTTCAGCATCTCAACCGTGTTGCTGGTGGGCGAACTTTTTTACTGGCTGGTCGCCGAATCTTGGAAATAATAGGTTTCACTGTGCCGAAACATGGAGCGGTTTGTTTTCATATACATGGGCTGAATTATTCACTTGTTCCGTCGCAAAATATCAGGGACTTGTGGACAAGTATCAGCGGAGTTCTGGTTGAAAAATTGGTGGCGAGCAGACTTTAATATTTTGGGTTTTATTAGCTTTTTAATCTGTGGTAAAAAATTGTTTTAAAATGAAATTCATATTCGTAACCGGTGGAGTGGTAAGTTCGCTCGGCAAAGGTTTGACCGCCGCCGCGCTCGGCACCCTGCTCGAAAACCGCGGCCTCAAAGTCGCGCTGCAAAAATTTGACCCGTATCTCAACGTGGATCCGGGCACGATGTCGCCGTATCAGCACGGCGAGGTTTACGTGCTCGACGACGGCGCGGAGACAGATTTGGATCTCGGCCATTACGAACGTTTCACCAGCACCAAGCTCTCGCGGATGAACAATCTCACGAGCGGTCAGGTTTATCAAAAAGTGCTGAACAACGAGCGTGAAGGCGTCTATCTCGGCAAGACGGTGCAGGTGATTCCGCATGTAACCGACGAGATCAAGCGCCGCATCCACAATCTCGCCGAGCAAAGCG